>Ga0268298_10001026_pt1 | contig 34197 bp, 27 predicted proteins | sample WWTPWeurt_MetaG_FD_194462 | JGI IMG/M metagenome (GOLD analysis project Ga0268298, IMG submission 194462) | Activated sludge microbial communities from WWTP in Nijmegen, Gelderland, Netherland - WWTP Weurt | ecosystem: Engineered > WWTP > Aerobic digester > Activated sludge | place...
AGCCACATTATTATTTTTAATCTTACCCTGAATTTACGCAAAAAGTGCTGAATTCAGGGTTTTTTATGGCTTTTATTTTTTCACATTGTGTTAATTTCTAGAGACTTATAATTTTACCGAATAGCCCATCTTTCAAACATAAGTTTTCAAAAGCCATTTCAACAGAAATAGCAATTTAAATGGGCAATTTGCTGGCTAATGTTAATCCTGCTTATTTCTTTGTTACGCGGATCGCAACACGACGATTGAGTTCACGTCCTAGTTCCGTATTGTTGTCACCAACAGGATGTTGGTCTCCATATCCTTCTGCAGTCAATCGGGAAGAATCGATTCCTCGTTCAATCAATGCATTGCGAACGGCATCAGCCCGCTCTTGGGATAATTTTAGGTTTTCCTGAGGATTTCCGGTATTATCCGTATATCCTCCAATCTTAAATTCCACGGAAGGAATGGCTTTCATGATCCGGGCGATGTTTTCCAATTGTTCGTTGGAGACCTCATTGATTTTTGAAGAACCACTTACGAAAAGGATGCGGTCAAAGTTAAACCAGGTATTTTCATTGACGGGCGTTTTCTTGTTATTGATCCAATCCAATAATCGGATTTCGACCCCTTTCTCAGGCAATTTTAAATTGAAGGTGTCCAGTCGGATGTTGATGGCATTTCCCAAGTCTTTCCATTTTTCCTGGAAAGCCCGTCCTGCGGAATCAAGTTTATAATACCATTCCCTCCAAGCCTGTTCAGCTCTGATTTTTGAAGAATCCAAAGCCGCGGTCACACCCTGGATTGCTTTTTGACTGCGATCGTTGAGTTCCTTTTGATTGCATGATTGCACTTGATTGAACAGTATGGCCGTTAGAACCAATATTCCAAGAAGCCAAAGCCAGGTTGAGCGATTTTCCATAAACGTCTAAGTATTATTCAAAGAATGCAATGGGATTTGTTTCCATTTGCCCAGGATGCAAAATTAGAAGGCCTGGACATCATTTTCTTAAATCAATTGTTATTACTTTTGAAAACCCAAGGAGAGAAGCTTAAATTATTAACAATACCATGGATTCTGAGCATTTAAAGTACCCTGTAGGCCGTTGGTCTACCCCTCAATCGTATTCGGATGAAAACATTCGGCAATGGATTGACGACATCCGGACACTTCCAGGTGAGGTTTCAAAAGCCATGGAAGGCAAAGGATCGGAAGTGCTTACATACCGTTACCGGACTGGAGGTTGGACCCTCAGGCAGTTGATCCACCACATAGCAGATAGCCATGTCAATGCGTACATACGGCATAAATTGACTTATACGGAGAATCAACCCAGGATATGTGCATACCTCGAGCAAAGTTGGGCAGAGCTCCGGGATGTGGAGGTGGTTCCGGTTGAAGTTTCTATCCAATTGTTAACCGGTTTGCATCTCCGGTGGGTGGCATTTCTAGAGGGCGTTCAAGGGAAAGAATGGGAATATGAATACATTCACCCGCAGCACCAACGCATATTTACCTTGCAGGAGTCGCTGTCCATGTATGCCTGGCATAGCCGTCATCATTTGGCGCACGTCCATCTGGCATTGAACAGTCCCCAATAAACAGGTGTGAATAGAGCCTGTTCATTACCTTTGCGCCCCGATGAGTCAAATATCAGAATTAGCGAAGCGACGAACATTTGGAATTGTATCGCATCCCGATGCGGGAAAGACTACTTTGACCGAGAAACTGCTCTTGTTTGGTGGTGCGATCCAAACAGCCGGTGCAGTAAAATCGAATAAGATCAAGAAGCATGCAACCTCCGATTTTATGGAAATTGAGAGGCAAAGAGGAATTTCAGTAGCCACTTCCGTCATGTCATTTCCATACCGTGACTTGCAAATCAACATCCTTGATACTCCAGGACACAAAGATTTTGCTGAAGACACTTATCGAACCTTGACCGCGGTGGATAGCGTAATCGTGGTCATCGATGTTGCAAAAGGTGTGGAGGAACAAACGGAAAAGCTGGTCGAGGTATGCAGAATGCGCAAAACGCCCATCATTGTTTTCATTAACAAGTTGGATCGCGAGGGTAAAGATGCTTTTGATTTGCTGGATGAAATAGAAAAAAAACTCAATTTAAAAGTAACCCCTTTGTCCTGGCCCATCGGGATGGGGCAGACATTTCAGGGAGTGTACAGCATCTACGAAAAGAAATTCATACATTTTCGTCCGCATGGAAAGCAAGATGCGGATGATGTAGTAGCCATTCAAGATGTACAAGATAAAACCTTCGCTGGATTAATTGGTGAGCGAAACCATCATCAATTGTTGAATGATTTGGAGACCCTAACAACCGTTTACCCGGATTTCAATCACGATGATTATTTGAATGGGCGGATTTCTCCGGTATTTTATGGAAGTGCGGTCAATAATTTTGGAGTGCGCGAATTATTGGACTGCTTTGTGGAAATAGCACCATTGCCATTGGCTCGCGAAACAGAAGAGCGATGGGTTTTTCCGGAGGAAGAAAAATTGACGGGATTTGTTTTTAAAATTCATGCGAACATGGATCCCAGACACAGAGACCGCATTGCATTTTTTCGAATTTGTTCTGGGGTATTTAAACGGAATTGCAATTACCATCACGTGCGCTTGGATCGGGATTTAAGATTTTCAAATCCTACAGCATTCATGGCGTCCAGAAAGGAAATCATTGAAGAAGCTTATCCTGGTGATGTAGTTGGTTTGTTTGATACGGGCAACTTTAAAATTGGCGATGCATTGACCGAAGGAGAAAACTTGCACTTTAAAGGAATACCCAGGTTCTCTCCTGAAATATTTCGTTATGTAAACAATGCAGATCCTTCGAAATTCAAACAATTTGCGAAAGGACTGGATCAGTTGATGGACGAAGGAGTAGCCCAAATGTTTATCAAAGAAGACAGTCAGCGTAAAATTATTGGTGTGGTGGGTGCCCTGCAATTCGACGTCATTCAGTACCGTATGGAACATGAGTACGGTGCACGTTGCAGCTATGAACCCATACAGCTTCACAAGGCCTGCTGGGTAAGCGCAAAGAACCAAACGAAGTTGGATGAATTCATTTCCAGGAGGAAGCGCGACCTTGCGCGAGATAAAGATGGTAAGTTGGTTTTTTTGGCAGAAAGTGGCTGGACATTAAAAATTGTACAGGAAAATTTTCCAGAAATCGAATTTCATTTCAGCAATGAAATGATTGGTTGACTATAATTAAATCAACGCAAAAGGTTTAATGGACACCAAGCCATGCACAAACGTTGGTTTATCCTAACCATGAATCCAATTCATTTATTTTGACTACAGACCTTGTTGACTATGCATAGAATACAACAGGGCGCGCATCCAAGGGAAACGATTTGTTTTTTTGAATTTTGATCATCCTTTCGGGTATCCAGATGATACACATTTTTAATATATCAAAGCAATGGAATCTGAGCATAACGCTTGAGGCAAGATACAGCAGGTCTAAAGCAGTCCAAGAACACTCAGGTTGAGATACAGCTCTTTCATGTCGGCAAAGGGTTGTGCTCCATGAGCCATGAATTCTGAAGGATTGGTTTCGGCTGCAAAGCCCATGCATTGCATTCCTGCCATTCGGGCGGCATTTGCTCCATGGCCGCTGTCTTCAATCACAAGACATTGTGCTGGAGGAATTTTCATGCTGTTTGCTGCATGAAGAAATAGATCTGGTTCTGGTTTGAACTTACCGATTTCATGTCCTGAAAAAATACGATCATCTGGGAAATGATGTGCCAAACCGGTAATGCGCAAATTATGATTGATTTTAATTTTTGGTCCATTTGATGCAATGCACTGTACGATTTTCAACGATCGAACAATTTCCATCACACCATCCACTGCTTTTAATTCCTGGGCAAACAAATCAAAACTAATTTGGCGATAATGGGCTGCAACGTCATAGTTTGTGGGAACCGTCACGTGTTGGTGTACGAAATCAACTGCGCGAAAAATGGATCCACCTTTTAGACTTCGGTAAACAAATTCTTCAGAAATATTTCCTCCATGGATTTTAATGATTTGATGAAATGCTTTTGCTGCGAGATGTTCGCTATCTACGAGCACACCATCACAATCCCAAATGATCAGTTGATAATTATCTGTTTCATAAGGAGAATTTGAATTGTTCAATGGTAATAAATTTTAAAGATCGAGCGTGGTGCAAAGATAATCTAAAGTGGATTGAATAGAACAAAAATGTTGAACTGATTCATCACAGATTGAAAGGTGAAGATATTTATGGTTGAAATCCTTGATTCAACCATGTGACTGGCTAACTATTCGGTAAACCATTGTTCAAGGAATATGAATCAATATGAACGATCGTGAAAAAAATAAGTTTTCTTACAATTATTTTATGATTGTGAGATTTGTCATAAATACCTTTTTATCAAATTGGATAATGAAAGACACTTTATCTTTTTTAATAAACCTTGGCATAGGTATTTTTGAGGGGCAGAAGGATTTCATTGTGCAAGGCATTCGAGTTTTGTGTGTTACATGCATTGACGATGTGATGAATGGAGTGAGTTGATAAGCATAGGTTCAACTTAATCAACTTCATGAGAAATATTTTATTGTCAATTGCTTTGGATTATTATTCATAAAGAGCAATTCAACAACATAGTTTTTTTGGTCGATAAGAAATATGTACTTGCTATTTAGAATGCGTACGTAAGCCTAAGACGGTTGTTTGCAATCAAATTCCAAGATTAAGAAATCATGATCGAATTGCAAGCATATTTGTGAATTGTTAAGAAATAAGAAAGTAAATGTCTCATTTTCATTAAATCATCATGACCCCCTTTTTTTGCCTGTAACCTCGATATAATTTTATGCTGCATTTATGCACATTGAATGAGAAAAAAGATTTTACATATAGTTGGGTCTCTGAATCAAACAAAGCAACTGCACCAAATCGCAAGGCATATGCCCGACTATGACCATTACTTTTCCCAATTTTTTGGGGAGGGACTTATTTTTAAATGGTTGGCTGAGAGCGGACTGTCTGATTGGAATATCATGGGAACCAATGGCGCATTTCGCAATGAACAGAAGCAGTATTTGGAAAAGGTTGGTGCGAAATACGATTACCGGGGAGAACAGTTTCAGGATGAATATGCCGTAGTATTCATTTGCAGTGATTTAATGGTTCCGAAGAATTTTACCAATGCTAGAATTGTTTTTGTACAGGAGGGCATGACAGACCCCATTGATTGGAAATCGCGGATGATCCATAAATTATCATTGCCAGCTTGGATTGCAGGAAATACATCACTCAACGGATGCTCCAATACTTGTGATCTTTATTGTGTCGCATCACAGGGTTATGCTCAGTTTTTTGAAGAAATGGGCACAGATCGGAAAAAAATACATATCACGGGAATACCTAATTTTGATCACGCCGCTTCATTTTTAGAGAATGATTTTCCGTATCGGGATTATGTATTGGTTTGTACATCCGATATTCGAGAAGTGGGTGGTGATGATGACCGATTAGGCTTTTTGAGGAGAATCAAGGAGTTAGCTGAAGATAGGGAAGTAATTTTCCGCCTGCATCCAAATGAGAAATATTCGAGAGCATTAAAGGAAATACAAGCAATATTTGGAGCAAAAGTGAAAATATTTCAAGCTGGCAATACCGACCATATGATTGCCAACTGTGAGGAATTATTTACACAGTACTCCTCTGTGGTTTACATCGGTATGGCTTTAGGGAAAAAAGTGCATTCTTATTTTTCGATGGACATGCTTAAATCGCGTTTACCAGTACAAAACGGAGGAATGTCAGCAAAACTTATTGCAGAATTAGCAAGAGAGCAATTTCTTGAGGCGGAATTGGAATTTTCTATTGACTCTTTCGCATATCAAAACCCACAATGGGCATTCTATGAGTAGAGTCCTAACCATCATACAAGCAAGGACAGGTAGTCGGCGCTTTCCTGCTAAAATATTAAAACCGGTTTTGAGTCAGCCATTACTATATCGCATGGTAGAGCGGGTTTTGCATTCTGAACTCAAAGGAGATGTAGTGATTGCTACAACTGATTTAAGTGAAGATCGAATAGTAGAAAAAATATGTGAGCAGCACGAGTGGAATTGCTATCGAGGAGACCCAACAGATCTGTTGACGCGACATTATCGGGCTGCTCGATTGTGGAATGCCGATGTTGTAGTGAAGATACCATCCGATTGCCCGCTGATAGATGCTAAAGTAATTGATCTGGTAATTGAATTTTTTTTGAACAACTCGTATGATTATGTAAGCAATTTGCATCCTGCCAGTTATCCAGACGGAAATGATGTGGAAGTCATGAGTATGGATGCTTTGGAGTATGCCTGGGTTTCGGCTAAACGCGATTTTGAGCGCGAACACACCACGCCATTTATTTGGGAGAACAGGGACCTCTTTTCCATTGGCAATGTTAGGTGGGATAAATCCATTGATTATTCAATGAGTCACCGATTTACGTTGGACTATCCGGAAGATTACCGATTTATTCTGGAAGTGTTTGAGCGACTCTATCCAAGGGATCCAATGTTTACATTGGAGGATATTTTGAATTTATTGGAAGAGGAACCTGAATTGATGAAAATTAACGAAAAATTCAGCGGCGTCAATTGGTATCGAAACCATCTTCACGAGCTAAGAACGATTGACGAGTCGGAAACTCGCATGATTGAACAATATGGAAAGTAATTTGCTAAAGCAACTTGAGACCGTCGCATTCGCTGTTCGTAAGCATATAATAAGAATGTCTTGCAATGGTGGTTGTTTTATTGGAGCGTCCTTATCATGTACTGATTTATTGGTGTATTTATATTTTGGATTTTTAAAATTGGAAAAGGGTTCTTTGAATGATCCTTTGAGAGATTATGTATTGTTGTCAAAGGGCCACGATGTGCCTGCATTGTATGGTTGTTTTGTTGAATTGGGTTGGTTGGATCGAAAACGCTTATTCAACCATTTGAAAACGAATGATTCTATTTATTGGCATCCAAATACAAATATTCCTGGTGTTGAATTTCATTCAGGTTCATTGGGTCAATTGCCTTCTGTGGCCATGGGCATTGCAATGGATTGTAAATTAAAGAAGCAAAATAATCGCGTTTTTGTGGTCATGGGGGATGGAGAGTTGAATGAGGGATCCATTTGGGAAACGATGTTGGTTGCAGCCAATATGAAGTTGAGCAACCTGTGTTTTATTGTTGACAGAAATTATTTTCAGGCCAATAAAGCAACTGAAGAGTTGATGCCTCTTGAACCATTGGAAGATAAATTCAGGGCATTTGGACTTCTTGTAAAAAGGATAAATGGGCACGATTTCAATGAGCTGGAACAGGCTTTTGAAGGATTGCCATACGATAAAGAGCGGCCTAGTGTGATCATCTGCGATACAGTCCGAGGAAAAGGATTGCCAAGCATTGAAGAACGAGCAGATCGTTGGTTTGTGAATTTTACGGAGGAGGAAGTGGCAGAGTTGGAATTTGAACTGGCTGGCAACTATCAAGCAACTATTTATTCGGATGCTTTAATTGTACGATAATGAGTTATCAAAGTATCTTAAAAAGCATAGCTTTAGCGGACGAACGCCTAATGGTTTTGACCGCAGAAAACCGAGCTTTGATAAGGGAAATGCCTGCAGAGCTTGGCGAGCGATTTATTGATGTGGGAATAGCAGAGCAAACCATGATTGGTATGGCTGCAGGATTGGCATTAAGAGGTCGAATTCCTGTTTGCCATGCATTGGCCCCATTTCTCCTTTTCAGGGCCTATGAATTCATTCGAAACAATGTTGCGATGCCTTCGCTTCCAGTTAAATTGAGTGGTTACATTCCTGGTTTTTTATCAGACGCAAACGGCCCAACACATCAGGCATTGGAGGATATTAGTCTGATGAGAGGTTTGCCTCATATGGAGGTATATTGTCCTGCAGATGAAGAAGACCTTGAATTGATGCTGCCGCATATTTTGACAAATCATAAACCTGCATACATTCGAATCAATACCAAGCCAGCATTTTTTACACACAGTAATTATGAGCCTGGTAAAGCAGAAGTCATCTCCATTGGAAAGGACGTAAACATTATTGTTGCCGGTTTTCTATTTACCGAAGCAATGAAAGCCTGTCGCTTGCTGGAAAGTGAAGGGATTTCAGTTGGAATCATCAATGCAAGATCTGTCAAGCCATTGGATGAACAAGCTGTTTTAGATGTGGTTTCCACCAAATCATTCATTATCACCATTGAGGATCATTTTCGAACTGGAGGTTTGTTTTCAGCGGTGTCAGAAGTTTTGGCAAGGCATGGTCAAAGAGCAAGAATTATTCCGTTTGCAATGAATGACCAATGGTTTAAGCCTGCATTGTTGCAAGACGTTCTGGTTTATGAAGGCTTTACAGCCGAAGCACTTTATCATAAGATATACAATACCATCAATCAATTGTTTTATGTCAAATTCAATTAAACGCAATCAAACATATCCCAATATTCAATTGTCATCGGAAATGTTGCTGAAGGCAAGGCGCATTATGCATCCGGTGTCTCAGACACTTGCAAAAGCCCCTGGCCAATTTAGTGAAGGGGTTTGCCCTGTATTTGTAGAGAAGGCTAAAGGAAATCGTATATGGGACATTGACGGTAACAAATATTTGGATTATTATGCTGCCATTGGCCCAGTTTCATTGGGTTATTGCTATGAACCCGTCGATCAAGCGATCCGCGAACAACTGGACAAGGGGATATCTTTTTCCCTCATGCACAGGTTGGAATATGAGTTGTGTGAATTGGTGAATCAGATTATTCCAAATGCTGAAAGCATTCGCATAAGTAAAACTGGAGCCGATGTTTGCAGTGCAGCCATTCGTGTTGCCAGGGCGTTTACCGGACGAGATCAAATTTTATGTTGCGGTTACCATGGCTGGCATGATTGGTACATTGGGACAACCACACGCGATTATGGAATCCCTGAAGCGGTCAAGTTACTTACCAGAACATTTAAATATAACGATCTGGATGATTTAAAAAGTAAACTAAATGAACAGGTGGCTGCAGTGATATTGGAACCAGTCGTATTTGAGTATTGTCAGCCGGGTTATTTGGAAAATGTGAAAAAACTATGTCATGAAAATGGGACATTACTGATTTTTGATGAAATGTGGACTGGTTTCCGTCTTGCATTAGGAGGCGCTCAGGAATATTTTAATGTTCAGCCTGACTTGGCGGTATATTCAAAAGCCATGGCAAACGGAATGCCCATTGCAATGTTAACAGGTCGAAGTAAGATCATGAAATTGTTTGAAAAAGAGGTATTCTTTTTTACAACATTTGGTGGCGAGGCACTTTCTTTGGCAGCAACCATAGCCACCATACAGGAATTGCGTAAACACAATGTACCGGAGTATTTGCGCATGATGGGTGGGTTATTAAAAGACGGGCTCAATACATTGATTGAGGAGAACGGATTAAGTGATGTGATGGAATGCATTGGGTATCCATGCAGAACATTGTTGCAAGTGAAATCAGGTGTTGATTATCCATTGAGTTTATATGCTTACATCCAACAGGAATTATTAAGATTTGGAATATTATGGAGTAAGTTTCACAACATGACATTTTCATTTACTGAAGCTGACGTAGATTATACGTTGAGGGCTTATGATGAAATATTGCAGTTGGTTAAACTGAGATTGGAGCAAGGAAACCTTAGTGCTCATTTAAAGGGTCAACCGATGGATACTGTTTTTCGCCCCGTAAAATTTTAACAAAATCTATGCATTCATTTTCATTAAATGATAAAGTTGCGCTTGTTACAGGAGCGTGCGGTTTATTGGGGAATATGCATTGCAAGGCTTTGCAATACGCAGGTGCAAAAGTCATTGCGACCGATGTATTTTCAAAAGGACCAGATTTGGAAGAAGTGGATGAGTATTGGCAGATGGACGTTACCAACAGTGCGTCGATAGCTTATGTACTGGAAGAGATTAAGAGAAAGTTTGGCCAATTGGATGTATTGATTAACAATGCCGCAGTGAATGATATGTTTGAAAATCCTCAATTGAAACTTGAGCAATCAAAGTTTGAAAATTATCCGTTGGAAATGTGGAGAAAATCTTTAGATGTAAATTTGACCGGAGTGTTCTTGTGTTGCCAGGTTCTCGGAACATACATGGCGGGGATTGGAAGGGGGAGCATTATCAATATTGCATCCACATATGGAGTCGTAGCACCCGATCAACAATTGTATGTAGATCGTGAAGGGAATCAAACATTTTTTAAGTCAATAGCCTATCCAACAACAAAAGCTGGGGTTTTAAGCATGACCCGATTCCTCGCATCTTACTGGGGCCCTTCGGGGCTTCGGGTGAATGCATTGAGTCCTGGCGGGGTTCAAAACCAACAATCCGATTGGTTCATTCAGCAATATTCTTCGCGAACCAGTTTGAGGCGAATGGCATGCCCAGAAGATTATGCAGGGGCAGTGATTTTTTTAGCGAGTGATGCTTCGTCCTATATGACTGGAGCAAATTTAGTGGTTGATGGAGGTTGGACAATTATTTAAAAACAATTATATGAATGAAATTATTTTAAATTCCTCAAGGAAAATAGGCGCTGGTCATCCTTGTTTTGTGATTGCTGAAATTGGAATCAACCATAACGGAGACTTGGATATTGCCCGAAGGTTGATACATGAAGCTGCAGCCGCTGGTTGCGATGCAGTAAAGTTTCAAAAAAGGACGCCAGAAATTTGCACTCCCAAAGAAGAGTGGGATAGAATGAGGGATACTCCATGGGGTAGAATGCGATACATCGATTATCGCTTTAAAGTAGAATTCGATTTCGATGCTTATCAGGAAATTGATCGTATTTGCAAAGAATTGGGGATCTTTTGGTTCGTTTCATGTTGGGATGTTGAAGCTGTTGAATTTATGGAACAATTTGATACCCCAATGTATAAAGCCGCCTCTGCCTCATTGACGGATTTGGATTTATTGAGACAAATGAAATCAACAGGGAGGCCCTTGATGTTATCTACGGGAATGTCAACCATGGATCAAATTGTGCATGCCACCGAGCAAATTGGGTTGGATAATGTACTGATCGCACACAGCACTTCATCCTATCCATGCAACTTGGAAGAGTTGAATTTAAGAATGTTGGGGACGTTGATGGAGTTGTATCCAGGCAATGCAATTGGTTACAGTGGCCATGAAACGGGATTAGCAACCACCCTTGCAGCTGTTGCAATGGGAGCAACATTTGTGGAAAGACATTATACATTGGATCGGGCTATGTGGGGTTCCGATCAGGCAGCATCCGTTGAAATAGAGGGAATGCGCAGATTGGTCCGGGATATAAGAGATATTGAAAAAGCCATGGGGGATGGGATTAAGCGCGTTTACGAAAGCGAAATGGCGCCGATGAAGCGACTGCGTAAAATCAATGTCGAGCAAACGCTAGTGTCTTGATAAGATTGGATTGACAATGGAATTTCTGAGGGCAATTGACCCCTCTGTGATCGAACGATGGGGTGGAGGAATTTTCTTGGGTTTTGTATTGGTTCTCATTTTATTGGAGCGTTTGAATCCTTATCGGAGGGGTATGAAATTATTCCGCGAGGGATTTTGGATGGATTTGGTTTGGTATACCATTATCCAGAGTTACTTTTTGAAAATTATTATTTTTAGCGGAATCATCCTACCGATTAAGAATGCAACCCATCTGAGTGAACATGGAATCATCGGTCATTGGCCAATCTGGTTGTTGTTGGTTTTTTTTACTGTAACGCATGACTTGTATATTTACTGGTTCCATCGTTGGCAGCATAACAATGCATTTCTTTGGAAAACCCATGAAGCACACCACAGTGCACAAGATGTTGATTGGTTAGCTGGATCAAGGTCTCACCCCTTGGAGATTCTGATCAATCAAACAATTGAATTCTTGCCAATTATTTTTCTTTTGGACGCTGCTACGGCATCGATCTTAGTTCCCTTGAAAGCCTTGGTGGATGCCTTGTGGGGAACCTGGATTCATTCAAATACGGCTATACGGTTAGGCAAGTTCATTTATGTATTCAATGGTCCCGAAATGCATCAGTGGCATCATGCAAACCATATGGAGGTATTTTATTCGAACTACGCTACTAAATTTTCACTTTTTGATTGGTTGTTTGGAACTGCTTTCTTGCCTGGAAAGTCTCCTTTGAATTGGCCCGTTCAGAAGCCCTTGGGTTTTGGACTTCCCTATTCATTTCCCAAAAGGTATTTTCAACAACTGTTTTTTTTCTTTCGCACGATTGATTTGACTTCTATTGTAAAAGCTTATTGGCCATGGTTTTTTCGTTGGCTTGATAAAAATCGGAGTACTTGGAGACTTAACAATCTTTGTAATCGTGGTATGCAAAAATGGACCCACGCTGACATTTTTCAATTTACCAAAGTCTCGGCAGATCAAATTTTATGCCCAAGGTGTTCTAAAAGAATGATGTATTTTTACGAGGCAGATCAGGCTCATTGGCATTGCGGTAAGTGCGAGCTGAAACTGTCAGATACCTATAAAAAGTTTGGATTACATTGAAAAATATTTCTTGGCTTTATCTGGTCGCTGCATCCATCATGGAGATACTCTGGATGATATCCTTGCGGTATATGAAAGTCAAAGAGATTAAAGCCATCGTATGGGCCAATTTTTTTCGCGATGTATCGGGGATTAAAACGTTGTTGCCACTGCTGGGGTACTTGAGCTTTGGGTTGCTCAACGTGGTGTTTATTTCGTATGCCATGAAAACCATACCCATGTCCATTGCATTTGCCGTTTGGATGTCCATGGCATTGTTTGGAGCGGCCTTGATTGATGCATATTTTTTTCAGCAACCTCTCAATATTCTGCAGATTCTTTTCCTCGCCTTGATCTTAATTGGGGTGATTGGATTAAAGCTGTCGGGTAGCCCCGCACCAAACTAAGTCCTGCATTTTGCTTCCTAATTATTAGAAACAAATTAGAAGTTTAATTTTTTCGTATAAATATGTTATAAATATATTATATGCGTAATATGCTTATATATAAATAATTAAAATTAAAATAGGTCATTTTTAGGTCCATTTGAAGTGGGTTAATGGAATTTAATTGTAAAAAAATTAAATTAAGAGTAACTTGGATTAAATAGGGAATTCTATTTTTGCATAAATAATTCAAAAAAGTCTTAAAATGCAATACCTATGAAAAAACTATTATTTTCCCAATGGATCATGCTAATGGCCACTGTCTTGTTGGTCATCACTGCCTGCCAAAAATCTGAGCCGGACGCAGGAAGCTCAAGCGATTTAAAATCGTTTTCAAATGAAGTTTACTTGGAATGGAATGAAGTATTTCTGGAAACGGACCGATACGCTGCATTTTTCAGACCGGGTCCAGCTCCCCGAGCCTTGGCGTACATTCATCTCAGCAATTACGAGGCATGCCTCGGTGGCCTCCCTGAAAACCAATCTCTGCAATATCGTTTGAGCATACCAGACATGCCTGCAGTTCAAAATAACTTGTACTGGCCTGAGGTGATCAATGCATCTTACGCGTACATGATGCGTAAATTTTTTGAAACGGTCACTTTCAAGGATAAGAACGGGAATGTTCTGAACAAGCAGGAGTTTTTTAGTCGATTTGATAACAAAGAAGCTGAATTGCGTGCCCGTTTTGCATCCGAAGCATCGGAAGAAATTTTGAATAATTCGGAGGCTCATGGCAGGGATGTTGCTGCAGCAATCTGGAGATGGTCAACCACCGATGTAGTGGGACACAATGGCCATTTGAATCCGTTCCCTGAGCCTGTAAATGCTTCTGGTTGTGAGTGGATTCCGACGGATCCTGTAAGTGTTGCTGATCGTGGATTGTATTCCCAGTGGGGTAAGGTAAGAACATTTGGCATGACGCAAAATGATTTGGATGCCTTGATTCCTCCATTTAGCGGCTGTCTGAAAGATCCTGGTTCTGCATTGTATGTTCAAGCTTATGAGTGCTACGTACTCACCAATATTGCCAGAAATGAACCCAAAGGCGAATTCGAGCACATGGCTGAATTTTGGAGTGATGACCGTGTAGGTTGGACCTTCAGTCCTCCAGGTAGAATGTTGGCCATTGCAGACCAAATCGTTAAAAATGAAGATTTTGATTTGGCAACTTGTTGCGTGATGTATTCGCAATTGTCCATGGCTTTGAACAATGCTGCTGTAAATGCTTGGTACAATAAGTATAAATATGATGTGGAACGCCCCATCACCTATATTCAGCGAAACATTGACCCCAATTGGACCATACCTTGGTTGGGATTTACACCCCCATTTCCTGCGTATCCTTCAGGTCATTCAACTTTTGCATTTTCTGGTGTTGGAATTCTGGAAGCTTTCGTAGGTGGATCCTATCCTTTTACCGACAACTGCCATGCCAACCGCACGGATTTTCTTGGAAGAGCCAGAAGTTACAATAGTTTGCGTGATCTTGCCAATGAAAATGCCTTCAGCCGCTTGCCTCTGGGTGTTCATTACCGGATGGATTACGATGGAGGAAACTTCTGTGGAATTCTGGCTGCACGTAAAGTATTGGAATTGCCTTGGAATAAATAATCAAGTACACTGTCCATATTGTTAGGGGGTGGTCAATTGACCACCTTCTTTATTTTACTAACGTATGTTAGTATTCGCGCTGCGGCGGGTGGTTTGACATGATGAATTATTAAAATTTCATTAGAGCAAATAAAATTTTAAACTGGAGAAAATTGGTCCATTATTTCTTCCAGTTTATCAATTATCGATAGCATTTTCTATAAAGTTTTATTTCTTTGCCAAACTTTAGTTTGAGTATTTTACAGGTTTCGTCGATGGATGACAATTCTGAGAAGGCTCATCAAAATTGAATTTATCCTAAGCTGATGATTTATCCTCCAAAAAGGATCTCCTTTGACATTTGATAAACTTGAATCTTGTCATTTCAGATGTTAGGATGTGAATTTAGATAATGAGAAAAGTGTGACATATGAAACCCTACTGCGTAATCTTCCTGATGGTTTTGGTGCATTTGGATTCAAATGCGCAACAAGATTCTTCAAAATTAAACCACCAATTGCTACCTGAAATCACCGTGGAATCGGTTTCTCAACCAAAGGATTTTGATCAATTGGAAGCGATCCATGGTCTGTACCTCTGTCCTGGTTTGAAAAATGAAGTAATCTGCCTTTCCAAAAAAGATGTGGCCCTGACTGAAAAATATGCCCGTCAGATTTTTGCAAAAGTACCTGGCGTATTTGTGTATGACATGGATGGCACCGGAAACCAAATGAACATTTCGGTTCGGGGACTGGATCCCCACCGGGGATGGGAATTCAACATCCGAAAGGATTATGTAATCACCAATTCCGATATGTATGGGTATCCAGCCAGTCATTACAACATACCCATGGAAGCTGTGGATAAAATTGAACTCATCCGCGGAACGGGAGCAGTTCAATACGGTGCCCAATTTGGAGGCATGCTCAATTATGTCAGCAAAGCCCCGGATACCTCCAAATCGTTGGCATATGAGACCATCAATACCATCGGATCATATGACTTGGTCAGCACTTTTCATCGCTTTTCTGGTAAACTCAATAAATGGCAGTACAATGTTTGGGCAAATAAAAAATGGAATGGAGGTTATCGGAAAAATGGGGATTCCGAATATGATGCCCAAGCTATTCAATTGAAATATCAACCAAATGAAAAATGGGTATTGAATCTGGAATGGACACATTCCAATTATGTGATCCACTTAGCTGGCGCATTGAGCGACAGTATGTTTCATGAAGATCCACAACAATCTACGAGATCCAGAAATTATTACAATCCGGACATTCATGTTCCTTCCTTCAATATCCACTATACTCCCAATCAAAAATTTCAATGGACCTTTACTGGGTCTGCTGTAAAAGGTTATCGAAACAGTGTCATGTTTGATAAACCTGTAAATGTTCAGGATATCATCAATCCTACTACTTTGCAATATGCCAACCGGCAGGTGGACATCGACCAGTTTAATAGTTACACGATTGAATCCAGGGCTCTTTATAAATACGATTTTCTGCGTATTGAAAATGCATTGGTGGTTGGTTTTCAATACATGAACAATGACCTCTGGCGCAGACAACAGGGTGTCGGAACCACAGCTTCGGATTACGATTTATCTATACTTGATAATGGTTGGGGCAGGGATATGCACTTTACAACGCAAAACATTGCTTTCTTCGCGGAGAACCTTTGGAAATTGAGTCCACGGCTTTTGTTTAAAGCCGGAATTCGGTATGAACATGGTCAATCTGACTTGACGGGTAAAATTAAATACTATTCCGACAGCCTGTTACCGAACACCATCCGACACCAGTTTCCTTTGTTTGCAGCAAGTGGGGAATACGACCTCAACCGATTCGTCAAACTTTACAGCGGTTGGTCTCAGGCTTACCGTCCGGTAATTTTCAAGGATATCATCCCGGCATCTGTTTACGAAACAGTAGATAAAGATTTGCTTGATGCAAATGGGTACAATTTTGAAGCGGGTATCAGAGGGCAGATTGGGACATTCCGATATGACGTAAATTATTTTAGTTTGGGCTACAATAACCGGCTGGGAACCCTTGCAGAAACAGATGCGTTGGGAAACTTGATCATTCGCCGCACCAACATTGGTAATGCACTAACCCAAGGGACCGAATGCTCCTTGCAATGGGATGCAGAGTTATCAAACACCGCATTTTTATCGTTGAGCAATTCAACGGCTTATATGAATGCAGTTTATAAAAATGCCGAACTGCGATCCGGAAGTGAGAATGTAAACATTGATGGCAATAAGGTGGAAAGTACGCCTGAATGGATCATTCGCAATGGTTTGAATTTAAAATGGCGAAAATGGTCATTTAATTTACTGCACAGTTACACGTCCGAATCGTACGCAGATGCCTTGAATACGGTTGCTCCCAATGCAACCGGTTCAGTAGGATTGGTGCCTGCTTATCACCTGGTTGATTTAAGTCTATCGGCTACTGTTTCTAAAAATGTAAAATTGACCTTGAACGTAAACAATGCGTTTGACAAACATTATTTCACTAAAAGACCTCAATTCTATCCTGGTCCGGGCATTTGGCCTTCAGATGGAAGGACATGGTCCTGCATAGTGAAACTCGACATTTAATTCTAAGTAGGAATTTGGAGGATTGCAGATCAAATCATTCCTGTTGTGGCATTGCTTTGATATGTGCTGCATACTGCACTCCATTAATTTCTTTAGGACCAGAAACATGTATCCCCTTCACATCAAAAAATTGACCAGCTTGCGAGATGGCTTTGATTCCTAATTGTTGTCCCTGTTTATTAATGGCCTTGATATGGATGATGTTTCCATCTTTCATGATGCCTTTAACATCCATGGGTTGACCACCTTCATCCATGGCTTTGATGTCTAATATTTCAGATTTTGAAGTGATGGCTTTGATCGGATTGAATGGCTCTGTGGTGTTGATGATTTTGACAGGCATCATTTCTTTTCCGTGTTGTGCTTTTACATCCAACAAATGAAAGTCACCTCCAACTGAATATGCTTTTAGCTCAAATTTTTGTCCATCCTTTGATAGCGCATACAATGGGTAGGTCTTTCCAGAAGGATCAATCGCTTTGATATTCCAAATGGAGGATTCAGATGCTGTAATCACTTGCGGAAGTGCTTTCAGGTGGGCGAAATAAGCCTTTCCATGTACAATGTCTTCGATTTTATCTTCCGAAAATTTCACCCCCTTGATATCGTGCAAAATTCCTTTTGGAGAGATCGCTTTTACGGCATAATGTGATTTACTTCCATCCAACATTTTGATGTTGATGATGTTTCCGGTTTTGGAAATTCCTTTGATATCGTATTTGACGTGAATGGAGGAAAAAGCCTTGATGCTTAAGATGGAACCATCTTCATCAATGGCTTTTACAGGATAAATGCCTTTTTCTTCAGGCATGACCTTTACCGGAAGTCTTTTCCCGTCTTTAATGGCTTTGACATCTATGAATTGGGTATTGTTGTTCTCGACAAAAGCTTTGACATCAAAGACATTGCCGGCAGCATCAAAGGCTTTTACATCGATCAATTCTCCATTGGGAAGTACGGCTTTGACATTCCAAATTTCTTGAGAAAAAGAACAATGGGCCACGAAAATGTAGAAAAATAGGGAGCAGAAGTATTTCATAAAGTACGTTTATTGACCAGCAAATTAGATTATGTTCGAGGATTTGTGAACCAAATTACGTCATCACCCCGAAATTCAGGACAAAATAGATGAAATTAATGATGAAACTTGGTAAAAATGGTTCGCCATTTTTGACCCTTTAAAAATTAGTAGAGGAATTGATGTGGTCGGTTCTGTATAGACAGTGGATGGATGTTTGATGCATTTATTATGGCATGGTGTGTTCTGAATTTCCCTTGCACCAGTTCTGAGCGGACAAATGGATTTCTTAAAAGTGACGTAGGACCGATTTTTGACCGAAGAAAGTATTATTATCATCATTCAATGAAGAAGGGAATGGACTTATGAAGTGCCGATTCGAGTTCACGACATTCAAGCAAGTAATAACCTGAGGCTAATCCAAGTGAATGGATACTTAATTGTTCGCCAGCCATTAGCGATTTATACATCAAACATCCAAGACGATCATAGATAAAAATGGTGCAAATGTTGGAGTTATTTTTCTGGATGTGTAATGTTTGTTGTGCAGGGTTGGGAAAAACATGCAGCGCGATTTCGGGTTTGGATTCATCCTTTGTCTTTACCCAGCAACAGTATTCATAAGGTCCAATGTCCCATGCCGTGCTCCCCATTCCATCTCCATCGATTGGTCGAGCCATCCCTTCAAAGTCAAACGGAACCTTTTCTATGAGATCCGCACCTTTATCAATGGCCAGCACACTGTTGGCGGTTAAATGAAAATCCGTTGGGGCAGAGACAAAATTTGGATTTCCATTTTGTCCGTTGATCTCTTGATCAGGATATACCAAGCGAAATGCGGATAATGATTTATAAGCAGTGCCTCTGACATTGATCAGGTTGTTGGAACTGGCAGGAAAATAATAGAGATTGTGATCTAAAGATATACCCGTAAATCCTGTATTGAAGTAGACCAATGAATGATTTGTGTTGGCAGTGGTTTTATAAAAGATGTTATTTTTTATTTGGAGGTTGACGGGATCAATAGCGTTGATAAAAAGTAATGCAGGTTGATTGTTTCCAGTGTGAATGAGATTGTTGTAGAAAAAAATGTCTTTTACTGGGCCGTTATCTGAAATAAAAACCTGCGCTGGGAATATATTGTTTCTTACTATAATGTTTTCACTCAACTGTGTTTGTGTTCCGGACTCTGAGCTGATGCGCAAACCTTGCGGAGCATTGTAAATCAGATTGTTTTCGATGATCGCATTTTTGGTTCCCGATGATTCATCTCCTCCAATATGGATGGTATGAATATAGGTATCGTGTATGCGATTTCTTTGGATAAAGAGATTTTCGGAGGCGCGAAGTTTGAGTCCGTCATCTGCATTTTTAATTTCATTTTCTACAAAGGAAATATTTTTTGACTGACTTATGTAAATACTATGGACAAAAACGCTGCCACAGCCATTGCTATCTAAAACATTATTTTTAAACAGCACATTTGTTGCTGAACAAAAAATGCCCTGGCCTTGGGCCTGATTGCCGTTTTTTTCAAGCGTGCAATTTTGGACAACGATATCATTTTGATAAAGGATCATTCCGTTTTGGCATCCGGAAATGTACAATCCATCCAGCAGGATATGATGGGGTTTTGGGGTATAAAAGCTTTCATTTATATAGACACCTACGGGCCGGCTTCCTACAGCCGACTGACTGGTCAGTTGCAGTTCTTTGAAATGAATATAAGTGGCGGACGCGTTGGATGAACCCCTGCATAAAAGAATTTCACCGGTACCTGATTTTTGTATGAGGGGAGCTGTACCCACACCATAAGCCCCCACAAAAATATTTTGTTGCGGTGTTCCCTGAGCCGCATTGACGACGATTCCAGAATTACCTGTCCACTGGTCGCCGCGCCTGAAAAACAAACTGTCGCCAGGCCTGGCGACCGAATTGATTAACGTATTGAATGCATTGAGCGTTTTTTTGGGACCATCAGAATTGTTGGCATTGGCTTGTGCCAATCTGCCGCTCCATGTGTCGTTGCCTACCGTGTTGGAAAAGTAGTAGTTGGTGGCGAGGAGACTGTTTAGAAAAACGATAAAGATTAAACTACAAATAATGCTTCCTTTCAATAGCCAAGTCAATTTGGGGAGCAAGCATAAATTCAACTTGTTTATTTGTAATTTCATAGGTTATAAATTAATGACAGTGGATACAAAAATAAGTTAAAAAGCCGGAATTCCATTTATTATTGAGTTGCCACAATCACATCATCATGTACTTATCGAATAAAAGACGAATTCTGAATTAACGCATTAGCCTATATTTCGATAATTTTAGGAATCGCTATTTATTTATTTTGAGAATACTTAAATTATAAGGATGCGGGAGGACCTTGATTCCGTTTTTAAATAATGATAGAAACATTCTAAATATTTAAACAAATTCCTAAAATCTTAACTCTTAAGCTGAACTGATTTAGAGCATGGAGATAAAAACTTTTAAAGCTTCATAAATTTGAAATATTTTCCATACTTTAGGTAATAAATACCCTGCGACAAATCATTTACGTTTATTTCAATTTTAGATCCGTTTTTAAAATTAATCTGCTTCATTGATTTGCCTTGTAAATTATAGATGGTTATATTTTCTGATGGGCTGGGTGAATCAGAGCCCTTTTCAATGGAAAGTATATTTGTAACTGGATTTGGATAAATTTTAATTTCTTCAATTAAAGAACTTTCTGATTCGACAGCTACATCTTCGTACACCCAAACTTTGCCATCTCGTGTGGCCATGAAAACTTTATTTCCATCCACCGCCAGTGAACCTTGTGACAGTCCGTCATTTTGACCGGTTATACCGTCATTGAAAAGATTCCAATGGATTCCATCCCGAGAGGTATAGATACCTACTTGAGTGGAACCATTGCCGGCACCTGAATGAAAAAAAAGCTGTCCATTGGAGGTCGTTACAATTTTTGAAACTTGTTGACCGGTTAATACGAGGTAGTCGGGAAGTCCTTGTAATTCAGTGCTTGTCTTTGCGTTTAAATCTGCATACGCCATTTTGTTTTTCCATCCTAGTATCCACATGTCTGTACCGGACCATACCAGATTATTTTCTTTTGTAAACCCAAGAGCGGCGGCATTTCCACTTAAAGTTAATGGGCGCATCGGGCTTGTGGTGTCCATACTGTTCGGATCATGGGTTTTGCAGGCGAAAAAATCTGCCGGATGCCAGCTTTCTCCTTCATCATCTGAATAAATGATTCCTGCTGTTTCTGTGCCTGCATAGATTCTTCCTCGTGGGTCGATGTTTATGGAGAAAATGGCGCCATCATTTTCTGCACCAATTGGAGTTGGATAATAGCAGGGGTGGTTTGATTTAACCGATTTGCTTTCGTCAATGACTGTAAAATTTTTCCCATCGTCGGTGGATTTATAGATATATGCCCAACGCGTACCAACGTAAATCGTGCCCTTCTTTGAAGTCGCAATGCAATGGCCACCTAGGGTCGGTGCAAGAGGGGCTTTGGCAGTATCCCAGGAGTTTGTCGTATGATCCAAACGAAATAACCAGGGTTCGAAAATGTTGGTACGGTAGATGCCGACCATGGGTTCGCTATTTATATTGTATCCGAGGGCAACGATGTTGTTTTGAATCGTAGGCGGTCTTGGAATTTGGGGGAGTGGTTGAAAGTTTCCCACGGATTCCGAGGTATTTGCTTTATAAACATAACCCAGATTCGTACCGGTTCCTAAGAGTGTATAAAACAAGTCGTGATTGGGAGCCACAGCCATTCTTGGGTAGACCCCGGAAGGTAGACCTGTAGCCCAAAGTTTCCACTCTGGGCTTTGGGCATCCAGCGTATTCATCACCATCCAATGGCAAGAAATTATCCAAAGCATACATTTCGCCAAGCGAAAAAAAGGAGTTGATTTCATATTCTATAGATTGTAAATTGATCAAGGCAGGACTTTCTTTGATTCTGGTTGTTTTTCAATTTAATTTTTCTTTTAGACAAGCAACGGTTGTTGTCTATTTTGTTCGAAGTATGCCAGGGAGTTTATTTGTAAAGTTACAAAGAGAATTGCCAGGATTGATATTTAAGAATTTGGTGATAACCAATCAAAGGTGAAGGGTGAATAATGCAGAAATAAAGATAAATAAGTCTTAAACAATATTTAATTCTTCTTTTAAAGTGAGTTATTCACAAATCCGAATAATAGCAAACCCATTAAAATAAAAAATCCCTTAAGTTCAAAACTTAAGGGATCAATTTTATTAAATATTCGATTAACCGGGTTAATCAATGATGAGTTTCTCAGAATAATTTTTCATTGGACCAGAAATGTGGATGAGATAAATTCCTTTAGGCAAAACTATACCTTGTGCCAAGGGTTCTTTGGAATTGTTTGATTGAACGGTTAGATCTGTTTTCCAAAAAAGTTTACCTGTTACATCCTGGAGTGAGACATTTACTTGTTGGCCAATAAATTGTTCTAATTCAAGCGTTATGAATTGATTTGAAATGGCAGGATTTGGATAGATCCGGACAGCAGGTATTCCTTCTTGAGCTCTGTGAGTTAAATAGATACTCGCATTGAAAGAAGTGGATTGATTGGAATTTTTCTGCAAGGCAAGTTCTGCTCCTTGAAATGATTCCTGCTTGAATTCCATTTCTGACTCATTTGAAAAATTTCCCATGTAGGTATCCGGATTAAACATCGCCAGAAGTTGGCCTCCTTCAACAACCTCACCGGGTATCGAATAGTGAGTTTGGTCTGTGAGTAAAAACATGCCTTTGCCGAGTATGTGGCTCACATCTATGATGCCTGAAGACTCTTCATCTTGAGTAAGAAAATTGGGAGCTCCTGTGATAAATCGTGTGGGATCGTGTTCTCCGATAAGTTTTAATTTTTGATCAGAAGTAGAGTATTGCCAAATTTTAGCAAGGTGTGGATTTCCACCCGGATCTTCCTGTAGGAATAGGTTTCCGGAATGATCTGCACACATGTTGTCCAACATTTTTTGCCCTTCTGTTCCATTCAAAATGACTTGTAAAGTTCCTCCTTTTTCAGGATTTTTAATATCGTCAAAAACGAGTTTCCAAAGGCGACTGGGAGAGCTAAATCCGTTCGTAGTTACAAAATAAAACTCATTCGGACTTTCTGCTATCCAGGTTCCGTCTTCAGGACGTTTAAAACCCGTAACACCAGAAATCGTACTGAGTGTATTAATTTCTGCTCCGGTCATGTTTTGAACTTTTCCATGATCGACCAAATCAAATCGTGCATTTGAAGCAGGCAATAGAGTATCATATTCAAGAGCATAGTTGTTCACTCTTAGGCCAAAGAGTTTGCCATTTGTCAATCCAGCTTTATCGATTTCATTTCCTGATGTGGATTTTTGACCTATGTAAAAATAAACCTGACCGTTGTTAGTATCATCTAAGAGGCAAACGATAGTTTTTTCACCTGATTCAGGATGAGCTATAACATTTTCCCAAGATGCTTTTCCGAGGTGTGGTAATTCATAGGTGGTTCCAGCATTGGACCCTGTCAACAGGTGAGCAAATGCACGTCCTTCTAAACCGCTTTCCTCTCCATTTAAGAATATTCTAACCATTGTTCCTTTTCTCTTGTAACCCGATTTGTGATAAAACGCACTGTATGGAGCCAGATCAGCAGAACACAAACGTAAAAAGGTGGTTGTCCCTTCCTTGAATCCATTCCCATTCCACAGGTATACTTTTTGAATTAAATCTTCACCACTCAATACCTTTAAATCTGACTTGTTAATTGTCCATTTTGAAATGAATGCTCCTTTGGAACCGTGTTTGCGATCTATGCCCTGACTTCCACTAAACTCGTGATTCATGAGTAAGCTGAAAGTTCCATTCCCATTGTCGAATGCTCCCAAACCATCAGGTATTCCGCAAAATGTGTAACCATTTATAGATTCAGTTGCAGTAAGGATTGAAGTAAACTGAACCCCTGGTCCTGATGGCAATAGATAAGGTGATTGATTTGTACTTGGACCCGTGAGTCCTTGTGTTACTGGATTCACGGGTTGAAAATTCTTTATTTTGTTTTTTAGATTGAATATCATGATGTGGCTGGAAATGCCTGTTGCCTTTGCAATGCCATTTTCGTCAGGAGATAACTGACCGAAATCGTTATCATTCGATATCGCAAGCGTGCTGTCGTTGAGTAAAGCTATTCCTTCAACTTTTTCCAAAGAAGCAGGCCAACCGTTTGCCATTAAATCAACCACCAAAGTTTTATGTACGGGCCTAATGTTATGCATTGTTAAACCAGCGGAATCTGCAAGTGCTTCAAGGGTTAGCGAACCATATAAACCTGAGTGGACAGGCGTCGCTCTGCTTAAGTCGATTTTATAGATTCTTTTCATATCTGTGTTTCCACGCAATGCAGCTTCTGCTATAAGGAGTTCATTATTATTGATTGCGAATAAATCACCAATTTTCCAATCGCGCAAACGTATTTGATCTCCTCCTTTGCCAATAATGCCATCATTCAGATAGGCAAAAACTCTGGTTGTGTTATTTGCAGGATCGATTTCGAGAATCCTGTGAATACGGCTGTTTTCACCCACAGACTTGGTCGGATAAAGTAATGGACTTTGAATGGCTGCATATATTTTTCCATTTGGAGTAATTGCAATACCTTCAAATCCACGATTGTTTTTGCGATATTTGAAAACCGTGTCGATGAGGACATCAACAGGTTGAGCGCCAATCTGATTTGCGTATGGAGTATATCGCTTAATTAAAATGCCAGCTGAATTCAGTTTCCAAATGCTTGGTCCGCCTTCTTCACAAAGTAAGAAATTACCATCTTGATCTACAACAAGCCCTTCACAATCCAGGCCAAAAGTATCTTTTGCTATTGTTTTGGATTGGAAACTATTGCAATTGGTAACGGTATCTGTAGATATGATTTCATTTGGAGTACTTCCGAAATAAGTCGGATTTACCAATCCTGTTGCGCCCGTACCATTTGGTCTGCGGATCGGGATGGCTTGGATGATTTGAATACTGTCGCCACGAACTCTTAATCGGAATATTTTTGGATTATAGTTTGGGAATGGAAATATTTTATCGTAAGTGGGTCTGCAAGTTGCAGGATTTGCATTCGCCGCATCGATATTGACACCACGGTCTGTGCAAGTCCAGTACTCCGTACCATTGCTTCCTGCGATCGGGTATAAAGAGGAAAATCCACCTTCGCGATAGGTAATGCCTTGATGAGATCCAATAGTCTTCGAATAATAATTTTTGTAATTCTGTATCAATTGGATTTGTGCATTTCCGTTTGGTTGGATAATCGTAAATGCGGAGAAGAAGAATAAAATATTCAAATAGAAATTTTTCATGGATAAGATTTTAGTTAGACACAAAAGTATCTTTAGCGTCGTATGATTGACGATTGTTATGTGTCAACTTTGTATTATGTAATTTCTTTGTTAATCAGAACAAATAGAGAAATTATTGTTTAGCTATAAATACGCAGAAGTAAATGGATAATTATTTTGTAATTAATTAATTGTATATCGATTGATCATGTTTATAGTCATGTACAATGTTTTTAAACTGAATTTGGAATCCGGCTATACGGAAAAATTTACTGTGGATGAAATGATTGCTCAACTCTTTCAGCCAGAATGGGGCGAAAGACACAACAGAAATATCACAAAAAAAGTACAAGATGGCAGATTCAGGTATAAAGCCGCGTAGAAGGTATTTACTATTTAGCAGATCGGAATCTGGATAAAAATCATATTCATCGCTTGACTAAATGCTCTTTTATTGACTACTTTGAAAATGTAGTAATTACAGGTAGTACAGGTATTGGTAGATCCTATTTGGCTTCAGCGCTGTGTTATGCTGGAAAGAGTCTGGTGAATCGATCTTGTATGAGATTTTTATATGCGGTTTTCATTTCTTTATTTAAGAAACTTATTTCAATGAACTCCAACCAACCTGATTTGGCTTTTTTCATTTTATTGAAAATATTTTCTTGTTGTTTGCCATCTAATCCAAGAGTGTTAAATGCTGCAACAAAATCGTACATGTTAATCTTTTTCTTTTTGCCATTAAGTGTTAATGCCAAATCCTCATCATCAGTTGGATTTACCAATGCAGTTGCCACTAAGTCGTAGGCCGGAGATAAAACAGGACCGTTGACAAGTTGATGAATCAACGAAAAGTTTTTCAGGTGCATGTCTGCATTTCCAGTTAGAAAGGCGAATAACACCAATTCAAAAAAATTAATAACATCTAAACCGGGGGTTGCAGAGAATTTTAAAATAGCCTTAGCCACTTGTTCATGAGATCCTTTGTATTTGTCTTCTGTCAATTTGTCTGTAAGTTGACACATGTCTTCCATATGGAGTTTTTCCTGCTTAACTCTATCTATTCGTTTTGTGATATAGGCCAGATTTCCGGATACTAATCGAATGAGGCTATGTGGCACTACTTTAATTTTTGCAATACTTGCCAAATGCATGGTAAGATCTTCTACTTCCGGTAGGTGCTGATAATGAGGTGTAGGGGGTTTTAGAATGAAGCCACCCCACATGCCTACCATTGTGAATCTCTTCGCCAAGCGTGGCTGGTCTGCTGTTGCAAGATGGAGAGATAATTTAGCTTGTACTCCGGTAACCGTGGCTTGGGACTGTACAAGTTGAGATGCTAACTCATCCATGTTTTCTTCCGAATAGGGCAATTCTGGAGGAATAGGCACTCCAAATATCTTTTTACTGCAGGTTTTATGAAAATCAGTATTATTTTCCTGCAGGATTTGGTAACAAAATAAACATCTCTTTCTCATGCTTCATTTTCACTTAATGCATGAACACTCACTGCACCAATACAATCTTTGCAACAGGCAAGGAGTAAGCCCATTCGGTCTCTGGGATTCAGTTTCCAATTCTTTTCGGCAATGTCCAATAGCCATCCTTCAGGTATTAATCCATCAAAAAAGGAGAACAATACTTTGCTTGTAAATTCTTTTTCCAGAAGCGGAAAAGTGAGGCTAACCGGTTTTGGATCCTTCATCTTAAGGTAAGCTGGTTTATATTGAAAATGATAACCATTTTCATCCTCTATCAGCCAACCTGCCACTTCATTATGCATTATTATTTCGGCCTTTCTCATTTTGGTTATTGGTTGTTAGTTGATGGTTGTTCGGATTTTACCGGACCCATTTCGTACCCGAACAAGTTTAATATTTGGTTTACTTTGTCCAACCTAAGTGTTTGCTTTCCTTGCTCCAGCTCCCTGACAAATCGCAGTCCTACCCCTGCCTTTTCTGCAAGTTCCGGTTGAGTAAGTCCTGATGTACTCCTCTTTTGTTTTACGAAAACTGATAATTTCATTTTTATACCCTTTAGGGTTCAAATTTAGTTTTTTGTATAATAATTATACCATATAGGGTATAATTATTATTTAAAATTCTTATTTTATACCTTTACGGGTATATAAATTCAAATTAGCGCTTCATTTATACCCGATAAGGTGTATGGAATCTTTTTGTATAAACGCTAATTACATTTATTTGAATCCTTGCGATAATGGTTTTGAACTTTTTGATGGAGTTCAAAACCATATCGCTTACTTCCATCAGAAAAAGCATCAAACTACAGGTCAGTCTCCAGATAAACGGTATGAAGAATCAATGAAAAATCAAGCCTCTTAATATGTCAAAATTTAACTTAACTACCAAACTTTTGGTCCAGTAATTGAGGAGTATTACAATGGACCACACAACATAACTTTTGTTCCAGGTTGCGTAAGGTATATCAATAATACTACTTGGTATGAAAATGGTTGTCTCTTGGGTGGTCAGATCAATGATCTGGGTAAAACTTACGCATCGTATGAAGGAATAACTGTATTTCTTCAACCAGAAGGTTGTGGAGTTGTTCAAGGACAGGCAGGTACATATCCTTCATTTCCGCAACCATACTGTTGGGCAGCATACCCTGGTGTTACCAATGGAGTATCGCATGAAGTTGGACATACCCTAAACCTTTATCATACTGACAATTTTGGTTTTGGTAAACCATGCGTTGGGTTTGCCGCCCACGACACAACTAGAGGGGATTTGGTATCTGATACTCCAATTGACTATTGGCATTCTGAACCTGTTGTGAATTGTGCGTGGGACACCTCGCAATGTCGCAACAGATTTCCCAATCCGTGTCTCGATAGTTGTGGAGGATTCTTGTTAGACGTTGACCCAACAATCATCATGTCCAATATGGACTACGACTGTACAAATCATTTCACTACTGGACAAGCAAATAGGATTAAGAAAAGTGTAATGGTTAATACAAACGGGACTCTATTCGGTCTTTCATTATTGAACGACACGATTAATGGTAAACGGATTATTAGTACTCCAACAAATTTTGGTGGCGAAATTTATGTTGGAAGCGATGATACACTTATCATTACATCTACTGTTTACATGCCAGCTAAAGCAAGAATAATTCTAGCGGCTGGTGCGGTACTACATTTGAATGATGGAACGATTACTAAAAACAAAGTTGTCGATGTTTGTGGAGAAAGAACTGGAGATCCGAATTTTTGGAGAGGTATCGAAATGAATATGCCGTCCTCTGGTTCATATCCCAAAGTTTATATAACCAATGGTACAATTGAGTTTTCTGAGTTAGGAATTCATAACTCATCACGTTCAGCTGGAAATGGACACATTAGTGTAAATGGTGGCACTTTCCGTAATAACAAACGAAGTATTAATGTGATTCGTGCTAAAACAGGAGTGTATCTTCCTATGATTATAAGAAAAGCAAGATTTTACATTGACAATGACTTTCCTTTATCCAATTACACAACACAAGTCAAAGTTGATTATAGTGTCATAACTTTTGATAGTTGTCGTTTCGAAAAACCTACCAATAAAACCAGTCCAGTAGATACATACGCAATCAAGACTTTTAACACGGGTGTGACTATTAAAAATTCTACATTTAAAGATAGTTTGTATGGTCTACAAGCTTCATCCATGTTGTCAAATGCCACCATAGGAGTTAGCTTAACAAAATTTAGCAAAATGTTTGTCGGCATTTTTACTAATGGTGGTGTAAATAACTATTCGGTCACAAAAGACACATTTGAAAATTCATGGAAGTATGGTCTATTGAGTGATCAGTGTACAGGTTACATTATAAATAATAACGATTTTAGACGCACAAATACATACACTAATTCGGTTGGAATTTTAATGTCGAAATCTGGAACTGCTTTTAACTACATTCAAAAAAACAAGTTTTCTTATCTTCTACATGGAAATATTTCATCAAATGACAACAGTGGATTGCAGTATTTGTGTAACGACAACGAGAATCGAGGAACTTCAGATCTATTCCTTAAAGGTCTGGTCTTAGACAAGCAAGGAAATGATCTTGGTGCAGCTGGTAATACTTCTGCCGGTAATGATGTCGCCTTAAAATTAGACTCTCTTGGATTGAATAAGATAACTTATTATTATAAGAATGTTTGCGGACAAAAACCACAAGATGTTTCCAACACTGGAAAACTTTCAAGAATAATTACAACCGTTTTAGATTGCACTTTAAAGGGGAAACCTAACCCCGACACAGTGAAGCATATCACAATATTTGATAAGCTTAAAGATTCAATGAATGTTAAAAAAGATACAAGAACAGATTCAATTGATGGTGGCAATACCTCTGGACTACTGGCCTATATTGCAGGTGCTAATTCAGGGACAGCAACCTCATTATACAATCAATTAATTTATAGATCCCCTTGGCTAAGTTCTGCTGTTGCTCTCGCTGCATACAATAGATCTGATATATTTGACTCTACTAAAAGAGCTAATATATTATTTGAAAATCCTGATCTTTTTGTTTCAAGAGAATTCCGACAAGCACTAAGCGACGCAGATAGTCCATTGGCTGAATCATCACTTTTGGCTTTGGATACCTTAACGAATTATGCATCTATTCGAACTGACCTTGAAAGTGAAATCGTAGCATTAAATCTTGAAATGAATGCGCTTTGCTATGACAAGATTTATGAGTTAAAAATGGATACAGTAGATCAAACCGACAGTATTCTTGTATGGTTGGATCGTGCAGATGACTATGGATCGCGTCGAGAAATTGCGGAAACATACTTTGCAAATGGAGATTTCAGTGCGGCATACGATGCTGTTGAAGATTTGAGTAATTTAGACAACCTAACAGATAGTCAAATATCTGATATTTCTGGATTAGAAGACCTTCTCCCCTTCATGGAGGCAGTCATTGATGATGGAAGATACGAAGGTGATTTAACCGAAGAAGAAATAGAATGGTTGGAAGAGTTTGTAGAAAGTAACTCCAATCAAGCAGGAGCGGAAGTAATTGCGGCTTTAGACTTTTACTATGGAATTCAAATGGGTAGTGAAGTATATTTGAAGGGATCAAAGAAAAATATTACTAAATACCCAAGTGAATCCGTAAATGAAATTAAAGTAAATCAAATCGCCAGTGAGATTGTATTATATCCCAATCCAAGTCAGAATGAATTAACTGTTATTCTTCCTTTGGTAAAAAATGAATATTGGGAAATAGAACTAAAAGACCTTAATGGTAAACTGTTGCAATCAGGTTTAAGCACTATATCAAATTATGTTATGGATATATCAGGAGTATCCAATGGTGTATACTTGATCGAATGTCATAATTCCGATAATCAAAGAATTGTAAAAAGAATTCAGATCATTAAATAGGTTCTATTAAGCATTAAAACCGGGGTAAATAGTGCAATTAATTGTATATTTATCCCGGTTCTTTAACAAATGAAGCAGTTGGTTCTTATATTTCATCTTTTCTTGTGTATCCAAGTGGATTCCCAAGTATACTTTAGTAATGTTTATAAAGTACCAGAAGACCAAACTGGATTAACTAACTATTTTCCGAATTGGTTAAGTGCGGTTTTCCCAACTGATTCATTGATTTTTGCTTTTGGTTACTCAGCAGATACTACATATCCTAGGATTAATGGAACTGCATTTTATGTCTTTAATTGGACTGGTGAGTTATTAAAATACTTTCATATTAAAGATGATACAACCTACAACTTTTTTTATCCTGAAGGAATTGTATCTTGGGACGGTGAAACATTTTATACAGGGTTTAATAATTTTTACCAGCAACAATCAATATTAAAATATAATCGGTTTACAAATAAGCAAGAAGTTTTAGAAATTACCAATAGTAGCATTAAAAACGGGGATATACTAAGAAGCAATTTAGTTTCCACTTTAAATGGTGAATTAATCACAGCAAGTGAAATAGCAATTGATTCAACCATGTATAATTATAGAATTCAGGTTACTAAAGTTGATACGAATGGAAATATCAAATGGCAGAGAATAGTCGGAAATAATCCAATTAATGGATTTCAAAATCATTGCTTCTCCTGTTATACTGATAGTATTGGTAACATTTTTGTTGGTGTAGACTACAATGATAATCTTGGATTAGGTTGGGAAGCGCAATATCAGAGCATACTTTATAAGTTAGATAGTGGAGGAAGTGTTATTGACACCTATGCATCTAAACTATCAAAGACTGGATTTAACACCATCTATGATATTGTTAAAGCAAATGATTCATTTATTTACCTCTGCTCAGATAATAATTATAATAATACAAGGTATCCTTTCAATAATCTTGGATTCGGTGCAATTCAAGTTTTAGATAGTAATTTGAATTTTAAAAGACATATTCCTTTAGACTTTAGAGATTCATATGGAGGCCCCGCTTTTAGTAATAGCTTTGAAAAAATTATTCAGTCTAACGATAATCGAGGGCTTATTCTTGGAGGATCGCTTCCTGTTACACGAGATACATTGATGTTCCTAACTGATTCTATTTACAAACTGGATAGTATTCTAGGTCAGCATTTTTTACTTAACTTAATCCAAATTAGGGATAATAAAGTTGAATGGCGAAGAGTTTTTCGAATTAGATCTGGAAAAGATAATGGCTTTTTGTATGATATTAAATCCTGCCCCAAGGGAGGTTATATAATAGCTGCCGCTTCTTTTTTAGGTGATGCCTATGAAAAATATGGAGATCCATACTGGATGCCCTGGCTTCTCAGAGTTGACGATGATGGCTGCTTGATTCCAGGGTGTGGGACTGTAAATAACCAAAACATCGAAGTAGAAGATCAAATCAAGATATACCCGAATCCAGCAAGCAATTACATCGTACTTTTAAATTCTAGTTCTGAAAAAACACATTACCAGATCGTTTCCATTGATGGTAAGATTATTGATGATTTTTATTCCATGATTCAAGGGGAGCAGATTGTTATTCCGATTCAAAATTATCAGCCAGGGACTTACTTTATTATAGCAGAAAGTAAGATTGGCAGCGAGTCAGTAAAATTTGTGAAAAACTAGAAAACGAAATGCCACCTGCTGAGGGAGACGGCATTTCTGATCTTAATTCAGCATACAGCTTTATTATTGATTCAAATGACTTTAAATGAAGTGATCACGATTTAATCTGATGGTTTTAGTAAATCGTCTATACTTCAATGGGTGATCCGAGATTATGGCCAATAACAAAGGTTTGCGATTATGTTCAGTAAACCATTTAATATCAGTAGAGTATCAGAAATTCCCTGTCCCGCCGAAGGCGGGAGAATCCAGTCCCCTTTCGCCGAAGCGCCATTCGTTTTCCAGCATTATTTATTTCAAAGAGCTAATGAGAAATCCCAATGTCAATTAAGTATCGGGCAATACCTCTTTTTTTAATTTGTTTTTCAAGCTGTAAAGCTTCAGTTCGATTGTCGCATGAGAAGGAATGAACAAGAATCCAAGGAATTCCTTTTTTAGTAAATAAAGATTTACCACGGTTATGTTCTAGCAATCTTAAGCTAAGATGTTGAGTAGAACCGACATAAAATTTATTAAGGGTTGAGCTATAGAGGATATAAACCGAAAACATAGCGTAAATTAAAAAAGGCTACCTAAAAGGTAGCCTTTTTTAGTGGAGGATCAGGGATTCGAACCCAGGACCCCCTGCGTGCAAGGCAGGTGCTCTAGCCAGCTGAGCTAATCCCCCATATAATAATAGTAATAATAATAATAAAACCAAGTATCCATGCATTCATGGAAGCGGAGAAGAACCCAGGACCCTGGCGCCTGAGGCGCCATGCTCTAGCCAGCTGAGCTAATCCCCCATATAATAATAGTAATAATAATAATAATAAAACCAAGTATCCATGCATTCATGGAAGCGGAGAAAAGCCCAGGACCCTGGCGCCTGAGGCGCCATGCTCTAGCCTCCCGATAATCATCGGGATGAGCTAATCCCCCATATAATAATAATAATAAAACCAAGTATCCATGCATTCATGGAAGCGGAGAAGAACCCAGGACCCTGGCGCCTGAGGCGCCATGCTCTAGCCTCCCGATAATCATCGGGATGAGCTAATCCCCCGAATTGCGGCAAAGATAAAATTCTTTGACCAAAAAAGTAGTCCCGGGCAGACTTGAACTGCCGACCCCTACATTATCAGTGTAGTGCTCTAACCAACTGAGCTACGAGACTAAATTGAGGAAAGCCAAAATGGAAGGAAGCGTTTTCTGAATGAAAGTCTTATTGAAAAAATGTCCGTTCAACACGGATCATTCTCTTAAAAGGAGGTATTCCAGCCGCACCTTCCGGTACGGCTACCTTGTTACGACTTAGCCCCAGTCACCGGTCTTACCTTAGATAGCTCCCAGTAAAGTCACCATCTTCAGGTACCCCCGGCTCCCATGGCTTGACGGGCGGTGTGTACAAGGTCCGGGAACGTATTCACCGCGCCATGGCTGATGCGCGATTACTAGCGATTCCAACTTCATGGAGTCGGGTTGCAGACTCCAATCCGAACTGA
>Ga0268298_10001027_pt1 | contig 34141 bp, 29 predicted proteins | sample WWTPWeurt_MetaG_FD_194462 | JGI IMG/M metagenome (GOLD analysis project Ga0268298, IMG submission 194462) | Activated sludge microbial communities from WWTP in Nijmegen, Gelderland, Netherland - WWTP Weurt | ecosystem: Engineered > WWTP > Aerobic digester > Activated sludge | place...
GCCTTCTTCGGGCGCACTCGTGGGGCACGGAATGCTGGGAGGATTCGCGCCGCATCCCCCGAATCCGGAGCCGCCGGAGCCGCCCATACCCCCCACCCCGCCGGAACCGCCGGCACCACCGCCATCGGCGCCACCCGCGCCACCCGTGTCATTGCTCGTCGAGCCGCCACACGCGCCCGTCGCCGCAGCGAGCGCGAAAGTCACGACAATAGGCGCTCGCGGGCGTGGACGGGGTCGGGACATCTCGTACCGAATAGCAACCGTCATGCCCGCGAAGTTGTGCCACCGTGGCTCAACTCGCCTGGATCGCGCGACGCCATCGGGACCAGCGTCCAGTGGTCTGCTCTTTGCTGAGTACCGCGACATGAAAACCCGATACAGCCTGCTTCTGGTCCTCATGGGTCTCGTCGTCGCGTGCGGTTCGAACGATTCGGATTCGAGCTCCCAGCAGAAAGATCCGGCAACTCAGGGCGAGTGCCAGCCCGAAGGCGCTTGGCTTTGGAAGTCCGCGGACGCGACGGGCGGCACGCCGAGCGAAGATCACGTGATCCTCCAGATCGCACCGGACGCAGGCGCAAACCAAGTCACGGTCGTGTTCAGCGACCGACTTCCGGCGGAAGACAAGTGCTCGCCCGCGGGCGACGCCGGCGCACCGGAGCCCATCACCGCCGTCGGCACCTTGGACCCCGCGACCTGCAAGCTGACGGTCGAATACGCCCAATCCTGGTGCGACCACGGGGAGAACCAGTGCGAGACGTGGTCGTTCGAGGTCGCCCTCGCCGGGACCAAGGCGCAGGGGCAAGCGACCCAATCGGGCGGCTGCATGACCAACACGCAGTCGAGCTACACGGTCACCGGCTCGAAAGAGTGAAACGGGTCAGCCTTCCACGACAGCCGTCGTGATCAAGGCGACGAAGCTCGCGCCGCCGCCGTCGAAGCGCCAACCGAGGTGCTCGGCGCAGGCGGCGCACACGAGGACCCGCCAGGAGAAGCCCGGAAACCAGGTGTGCTCGTGGGTCGCCTCGCCCAGTACGAACACGTTGGACGCTTCGCTCAACGTGACGATCTCGAACAGGCGACCCGCGGGGTTCGCGAACACGAAGCGACAGCGATCCCCGAGCGGCGCAACTGTCGGGGTGGCAGCGGCGATCCACGTCTGGCACGTCGCACAAAAGATCCCGCGTTCGGCTTTGGTTTCGCCCTCGTCATGCGCGCCCGGCGCGCTCGGAGCGTCGAGCTTCGCCGGATCGCCACGCAGGCAATCGAGCGGCGACACCTTCAGGACGGGAGGGTCGACACGCAAGCAGCCCGGCACTCCACGTAGAAGTTGCAGTCCGAGTCAGCGCCACACGCCTGCTTCGCGGCCGCGTAGCAGGGTTGGCCGCTCTCGAGCGTCGGAAAGATGCAGGCGTAGCAAGCTGCGCTCCCGGGATTGCCCGCGCAATAGTCGCTCGCACAAGCGCTCTGACACTTGCCGGGCGAAGTGCAAACGCACTCGCGGGTCGGCTGTTGGACCTTCTGCCAAGCGGCATGGTGGTCCGAACAACAGGAGATGCAGGCCGCGCGGGTTCCCGTGCCGAGGCAGCTCTGGTCGTTGGGATCGAAGCCCCCGCTGCCGCCCGTGCTCCCACCGACGCCACCGGCGCCACCCGTCGCCGTTCCGCCGCTACCGCCACCCGCGACACCACCGCTGCCACCACCACCACCGCTGCCCGAGGCTCCCCCGCCGCCACCGCTCGAAGTGCCTCCGCTCCCTGCATCGACGCACGGGCAATCGCCTGTACATGCCACGGGCACGGGAACGCACGCGACGCCACACGTGGCGTCGTAGGTCTTGCCGTCCGTGCCGCACACCGGTGCGTAAGCTCCGTTGGGGCAGTTGCAGTCGACGCCGGAGTCGCTGCCGCCACCGCCGGTCGCCGCTCCACTCCCCGACGAGGAGCAGCCCGCGAGCGCCGCGAGCCACGCCACCCACCCTCCGAACGCGATGCGTCGCCAGGTCATGTCGCTCGGAGCCTAACACGCATGCGCACCGACTCGAGAGGAAGCGGCGCTTCGAGCGCCACGCCAGCACGGAGCCAAAGCCGCCTGGGTGCGCTTGCCCGCGGCACCGGGTCGCGATAGCAGCGCGACATGACTCGCTTGACGGACTCGGACGCCATCGTCATTTCCGACGAGAGCCTGGGGAGCGAATCCCCGACTGACGTGGTTCTCTCGAACGTCGCGTTCATCAACGCGCTGTTCGGCGAGCTACTCACGCCCGAAGAGATCGCGCCCGATGCCCTCAGAAGCTACTACGTCGACTACCTGGAGGCCCAGGTGATGAACGGTGGTTTCGCGCAGTTCGTGTACAACTCGCGCTGGGATCCCAGCGTGGTGCAGCTGGTCCGGGAGGGCCTCGAGCGGATGGGCGCGGTGCGCGAACTCGAGGCGTTCGCGTCGGGTGCTGCGCGCGTGGACAGCACCGACCCGCGCGCGCTCGAGTCGTTCCTCGCCAGCGACTACTTCGGGAACAACGCGACTCGCGACGCGTTCAACGCTGCGCTGCCTGCGGAATTCGCCGAGGGCCTGCAGGCTGCAAACGCCGCCTGGCTACGGCGCCACGCGAAGCTCGTGGTCGCGCCCATCGACGAAATGCGCTCGGAAGTGCGGCGGCGGAGCGCCGCGCTGCCGGATCGGGCTGACCGCCTGGCTCGCGCTCGCGCTGCCGAACCACGCGACTTGAAGCTGATCCGACGCCTGTGCGAAGAGGCGGGGCACGAGTTTGGGCGGCGAACGGCCGCCGACCGGCGCGCGCTTCACGGCCAAGAGGTGTGGGCCTTCTTCTTCGTCACCGACCGCGGTCCCCACTTCATGATCGACCTCGGCACGAGCGCCCTCATGTTTCCGACGACGTTCGAGCGCGACGTCGACGAGACCCAGCTCGTGGCGCGAATCGCGTGCGAACCCGAGTGAGTCTCAGAAAACGCCGCTCACACCGAGACCGAGGCCGCGGTCCACGCCGACGAGCGTCGGGTGGAACTGCGGTTCGCGAGCGCGAGCCTCCGGACCCCGATCGGGCTCCATGCCGTTCGTCAGTACCCAGGCCACGCCGAGCCCTGTCGCAATGCCCAGCGCCGAAGCCCCGGCTGCCGCGCGCCCGTCGGAGTTCTCACCGGCGGCGGACAGATACAGGCCGCCGAACGTCAGGCCTCCGGCCAGCGCGCCGAGATCGAGGAAGCGCACGCGGCCGATGGAAGGCGAAACCGGACCCGCACTGAGCACGCCGCCCAAGACACCCGCGTTCATGCCGATACCTGCGCCGAGTAGGGCGGCGTCGTCCTGCGCGTAGTCCTCCGCGTGGAGCGACGCCACCACGAGACCCGAGACCAGACCGGCCCAGAGCCCCGCGCTGCTCACGTAGGATGCGCGACCGGGTGTGGTTCCGGCAACGCTGCCAATGGCGCCGCCGGCGACGGCACCCAGTGTGGCGGAGCCCCAGATCATCGTCGCCATGGTCTTTCCGCTCCACTCGTCGGCGCGATCGGTTTGCGCTTGATTCCAGAGCGTCCAGACCAAGCCTTCGCTCAGCCCGAGGTACATCCCACTCACGATGGACTGCGGGACGCCGTAGTGGAGTGGACGACCCGCATCGAGGACGTACACGAGCCCGGCAGAGGCGCCGGCCAATCCGAGGGCGGGCAGGATCGCGCCGGCAGGGGAAGTCGGCTCCGTCTGTGCCGCGAGCCAGCCCCCCGTGCCGACCCCATAGACGAGTGCGTTCAGGTACAGCACCGCGATTTCGTCGGTCGTGCGTTCGTTGCGCGCCCGAGCCACCGCCGAGCTTTCGTTGAAGTCCTGGTGGCGCACGAAGACGAAACCGCGTCGATCCCACTCCTCTGCCAGGGCCGAAAGCTCCGTCGCCAACGCTCGCTCGTGGTCGCCGGGTGCGGTGGTGGAGAGGTGGCGGAAGGCCAATCGGGCTGCACGAAAATCCCCGACGACCAGTCGCTCGCGTGCACGCTCGTATTCGCGCCGCCACGTGCTGGGATCCGAGGGAATGGCCGGCGGGGCGCTCTCGGCGAGCGCGGCGGCCGGATCGGGCGCTCCGGCCTGTGCGCTCGCGGCCACGGGTGTGAAGAGCACGCACGCGAGCAGGCTCCCGATCGCTCGTCTCTCCGCACTTCTCGGCATGGTCGTCCTCCGGGGAGCGACCCGATGCAGGGCGCGTGCCCGACGTCAGCGCGGCTCCCCACCCGGCAAGACTTGCGGACCGGGCGGGTTGTCGGCCTACGTTCGACGGCGTATCTCGAACGTCGAACCTCGTTGGAGGGTTTCCATGCTGGCGTTCGCTCGAAGCTCTACGTTGGCTCGCGTTCTTGCGACGATGGTGGCGGGCGCCTTCGCGGTGCTTTCCGTCGGCCCATCCCAGGCTCAGACCCCACCGGCTCCGCCCGTGAAGCCGATCCCACGCAAGCCACCTACGGAGCTCGCGCCGTCGGCGCCCACCAACCTGGTGGCGGCTCAGCTGCCCACGATCCACTGCGAGCGGGTGGTGGGGCTGCGATTTGGCTGTTCCACGGGCTCGTCGGCCATCGCGAGGTACGTCGTGATGAGGAATGGCGCGGCGGTCGACTACGTGGACGCGACGACCGCCTGTCCGACCGGGCCGGGCGGCGACGGGTCAATCACGACGGCCAACTTGGCGGGCGACGGCACCTACACCTACACCCTCTACTCGGAGGACGCGAAGGGGCGGAAGAGCGCCCTCTCCGGCAAAGCAACGGTGTTGGTCTCGACGGATGGGACGCCGTGCTCCTACCCGGGCAAGCCGACCGAGCCAGCGCTGTGCGTCTCGGGGAAGTGTGAACTTCAGAAGCCCTAGCAGGTCGCCGCCATGCGCGTCGTCGAACTGACTCCGGAGTACGAATCGCTCTTCTTCCGCTGCCTCGAGGAGTGGAACCCCGAGACCGAGGTGGCGGTTCGTCATCGCGCGTGCTGGTACCACTCGTTCCGAGAGCGCGGCCTCCGGGTGAAGCTCGCGCTCGACGACTCGGATCGAGTCGGAGGCATGATCCAGTACCTACCCATCGAGCACGCGCCGGCGCGCGGTCGCGACCTCTACTTCATCCTCTGCATCTGGGTACACGGCCACGCGCAGGGTCGCGGGAACTTCCAGGGACACGGCATGGGCTCGGCGCTGCTCGCCGCGGCCGAAGCCGACGCCTGTGCGCTCGGCGCGAAAGGCATGGCAGCGTGGGGGCTCGTGCTGCCGTTTTGGATGCGCGCTTCCTGGTTCCGAAAACACGGGTATCGGAAGGCCGATCGCAGCGGGGTTTCCGGACTGGTGTGGAAGCCGTTCGTGGCAGACGCCGAGCCACCGCGCTGGCTCCCGAGCTCTTCCAAGCGACCTGCCCGAGTCCCGGGCCAGGTGGTCGTGACCGCGTGTTCGAGCGGCTGGTGCGTGGCGCAAGCCATCGCCCTGGAGCGCGCACGGAGTGCAGCGAGCGAGTTCGGCGACGACGTGTCGTTCCAGATCATCGACACCAAGGACCGCACCCGGCTCCTCGAGTGGGGAGCAACGGACGCTTTGTTCGTGGACGACCAACCCATCTGGACCGGGCCGCCCCCGTCCCGGGAGCGGCTGGTCCGCCAGATCGGCAAGCGCGTGCGCCGCTTGCCACGGGCGCCGGCGCGCGACGGGCGTGACCCGTAGCGGCTGGTCCCCTACGCTCGGGTGGTGACCTTTCGACCAGCCGCGCTCGCGCTCACGGGGTGGGCGCTCGGGGCGCTCGCGTGCGGATCGCGTTCCGGGCTCCTCGAAGTGGAACGCGACGCCGGTCCAGAAGCTGGAGCACTGGGCGGCGCTTCGTCCGGTGGAGCTTCGTTCGGTGGAGCTGCGGGGACTGCACCGTGCCTCGCGCTTTCGAAGACGCCGGTCGTGCTCACGCCCGACGACGTGCCCGTCCCCCCACGGGACGACAATCTGCGTCTCACCGCGTCCAGCGAAGACGGCGAGCAGGTCACCGCAGCGTTTCTGCGCAGCGGGTCGGGAGATTCGTACAGCGTCCGCCATGCCACGCTGCGTCCGTGGAGTGCTTGGCCGTCGGGCACGGGTGGGCTCGCGCCCCTCGGGCCGCTCCACTCCGCCCAGATTTCGACCGTTTCGTCGCATCGCGTCGCGCGGTCGAAGGGCGAGACCTGGGCGGTGGTCACCCGCGCGGGGGGCGGCCCGGCGCTCGCGCGCTTCCTGCCGACGAGCGTCGACGGAAACGCGGGTGACTCCATCGCGCTCTCCGGCATAGAACCGATGTTCGTCGCCGAGAACGCCTCGGCATCGGCGCACTTGGTGGGAGCGTTCGACACGCAAGGGAGCGGCTCTCTGCTCCGCATCACCATCGTCGACTCCGACGGCGGCGTGAAAGACCTCCCCGCGCTCGGCTGCGCCAACGGGCAACCTCTGCGTGCCGATGCAGTCGCTTTCGACGAAGGTTGGCTCGTCGCACTCTCGCGCGGCGCCGGCCTGGGTGAGTGCCCCGGACCGGCGGCACCGTCACCGACGTTCGTCGACGTCGTACGCGTGGCAAGCTCGGGCCAGCTGACCGTGCTCTCCAGTTTCACGACCGGCGCCACGGTGCTCGACGTGGCGGCCGCGCGCTCGAAGCTCGGGATCTTCGTGGTTTGGAGCACGGCGGTCACGGCTCCGGGGCAGACTCCCGAGATCTTGGCGGAGCGAGTGAGCGGCGCCGACGGCGGCAGCCTCGGACCCGTGAGCATTGCGAGCGGCGAATTCGGCTCCTTCGCGGTTGGCTCCATAGGCAGCGACCTGGTCGTCGCTCGGCGCCTCGGGCTCGGAGCCCTGGCGTTCCGCCTGTTGGACGAAGCCTTGGGCCCAGTGGCAGATCTCGCGTTCGAGGTGGGCCCCAACCTGGGACCGAGCTCGGTGTACGGCTCCCCCAACGGGCGCGGAGCGGTGGTGGGCTTCACCTCGGTGGTCGACGGCGGCTTCCGAGTTCGCCTGGCGCGGATCGATTGCGCGCCTTGAAACCCGCGCCGCGCCGGAACCAGGGTAGGGTCCCCGTGATGCCCACCGGAACCGTCCGCTTCCACCGTGTCTTCCGTGCTCCGCCCGAGCGCATCTATCGCGCTTTCCTCGACGCTGAGGCGCTGGCGAAGTGGCTCCCACCCCACGGGTTCACCGCGCGCGTCCACTCCATCGACGCGCGCGAAGGCGGCAGCTTCCGCATGTCGTTCACCAACCTTTCGAGCGGAAACAGTCACTCGTTCGGCGGCACGTACACGGAGCTCGTGCCGAACGCGCGCATCGTGCACACCGATCGCTTCGACGACCCGAACCTCCCCGGTGAGATGCGCGTGACCATCACGTTCACCAAAGTCTCGTGCGGGACCGCGCTCGACATCGTGCAGGAAGGCATCCCCGAGGTGATCCCGACGGATGCGTGCACGCTCGGCTGGCAGGAGTCACTCGACCTGCTTCGCCTGCTGGTCGAGCCGGAGATCCCCGGGTAGGCGGTCGAAGTACTTGACGGGCCCTGGGCTCGGCCGGAGAAGGAGCGCCCATGAGCGTGGTCGCCGTGCAGATCTCCGTCCGCTGCGCGGCGTGTGCGGCGGTCGTCCCCGTCAACGCGCACGCACCTGCCGTCGCGTGTTGGAGCTGCGAGCGTCAGACGCCGCTCGACGCTTCGACCTGGCAGCTCTTGCTCGCCGAGCCGCTCCGCGACGCGGCAACGGTCACGGCGAACGTGGAGCAGAACGCGAGCATCCGCACCGGCAGCGGCACCTTCCAGCGCGTTTTCCGAGGCGGTGAGCCCGTCTGCATCGCGTGCCGAGCGTCCATCTCCACGGACGACCTGCGCCGGCTCGTGGACGCAGAGCATCCGACGAAGCTCGCGCACTGCACCGCGTGCGGGCACGGGATCCTGGTGCGCATGGCGCCACCGGAGCTGGCGCGAGCCGGGGTCGTCGCGCTGGTGGGTGAATCCGAGGAGCAGCTCGCAGGGCGCGCGCGGACACACGAACCCGTGCCGCTCGCCTGCACCGGCTGCGGCGGGAGCCTATCGGTCGATGGCACGAGCCGCACGGTGGTCTGCGTATTCTGTGGCTCGACCCAGTTCCTGCCCGACGCGCTCTGGTACTCGCTGCGCTCGACGCCGGTGTATGCATGGTCGCTCGTCCTCGCGGCGGGCAGCGCCCCTGCAGTCGCGAATCGCCTGGCTGGATGGTCCTCGCTCTACGATGTCGTCGCCGACCCAGAGGGCAACCTCTACGGCGTGGGCGTCGAGGAGCTCGTCTTCGATGCTGCGCACGCCGCTGAAGGCAAGGCGGCCGCCAAAGAGGCGCTCCGCGCCGAGTTCGCCGAGTTCGGGGCCGCTCTCCTGAAAGTCGGCGGCAGCGCCAGCGTCTTCAGCATGACCGGGGACGGCGTCTTGCGCTGGGAACGGCGGGGCCTGCCGTTCGGCATGCACGCGCGCCTCGCGTGGGCGCCGCCCGGCTACGTCCTCGTGTGGGAGGGCGGCGGAGCGGAAGTGATGCAGGCCGACGACGGCACGACCGCTCATCGATTCGGCGTGGACGGGCCTCCGCTCGAAACCACGGGAGCGACCACGCTGGCCATCGACGCCGACGGATCCATCGTCCACATCGCCGAGGACCAACGCATCTTGCGCGCGGACGCGCGCGGCAACGCCATCGCCACGTGGGGTACGGGCCAGCGCGCGGCCGTTGGCACCGGCGGCGACGGACCTTGGGTTCACCAGATCTCGAAGCAGCCGCTCCGAGTCTACAAAGCGCAGCTCGGCGCCGGATGGGACCGACGCCTGTGGGTCCAGAGTAGCATCGCCTTCGACGATGCCGTGCACGTGACGAGCTTCGACCGCAACGGCGCTCGCGGACCCGTCGCGAGCGTGAGGCCTGGCTTCTACCCGAAACCTGGCCGCCGCCCCGTCGTCGACGCGGCGGGCAACGCGTTCGTCATGGTCCACCGGGTTGAAGCCGGTCTCGGCACCACCCACCATGTCTTTCGCATCGCATCGCGGGCCGACGGGGGCACGCCGCACCTCGTGCCCCAATCACACGGTGGCTTGCTCGGTCGGCTCGAGAGCCTGCTCGCCGGACTCCCGGACGGTACGCTCTTCACGCTCGGTGAGGAGAGCCGCATGCGTCGCTTCGCGCCGAACGGCGCCGTGACCTTCATTTCCGAAGCAGCGCTGGCGAGCGATCAAGCCTGAGCGTTCGGGCCTAGGGCAACACCGTATCCGGCAACGGCTCGCCCGCCGCGAGCGCCGAGATGTTCTGGATCACCTTCTGGCCCATGGCCAAGCGGGCTTCTTCGGTGGCCGACCCCAGGTGCGGAAGCAACACGACGTTGTCGAGGCCCAGCAAGTCCGGGTGAACCTCGGGCTCGGCCTCGTAGACGTCGAGCCCCGCCCCTGCGAGGCCTCCGCTTCGGAGTCGGGCGGCGAGCGCCGCCTCGTCCACGATCTCACCGCGGGCAGTGTTGACGAGGTACGCGCTCGGTCGGATTCGACTGAGTCGCTCGGACGAGAACAGATGCCGGGTTTGCGGCGTGAGCGGACAGTGGAGCGACACCACGTCGGCCTCGGCGAGCAGCAGGTCGAGATCCGGCTCGTAGCTGGCGGCGAGCTCGTTCTCGGTCTGGCGGCTCACACGCTGTCGGTTGTGGTAGTGGATCTCGAGGCCGAAGACCCGGGCACGGCGCGCGAGGGCTTGGCCGATGCGCCCGAGCCCCACCACGGCGAGACGCTTGCCACGTAGGCTCGTGCCCAAGTGGAACGTCGGCGTCCAACCCGTGAAGCGACCTTCACGGAGGAGGCGTTCGCCTGCCGAGGCCCGGCGTGTCACCGCCAGGATCAAGAGCATGGCGATGTCCGCGGTCGCGTCGGTGAGAACGCCCGGCGTGTTGGAAACCTGGATGCCTCGGGCCTGGGCGGCGCGGAGATCGACGTGGTTCACACCCACGCCGAAGTTCGCCAGGAGTCGAAGTCGAGGCCCGGCGCGCTCGATCACGGTCGCGTCGATGCGATCGGTGACCGTGGGCACCAGCACGTCGGCGCGGGCCGCGGCCGATGCGAGCTCGTCTTGCGAGAGGGGTCGATCCGTGGCGTTGAGCTCGACGTCGAACAGCGCACGCATGCGCTCTTCGACGGCACGGGGCAGCTTGCGCGTGACCACGACCAACATGGGTAGCCTGCCTATCGCCTCTCCGAACTCGCGTCGCGCCGCCTGCGCGTGAAGAGCCCAACGAACCACAGGACCGCGAGGGGGAACTCGGGAGTTTGCCCCGCCGCGCGACAGCCGCAAGAGCCTGCGTCGCTCGACTCCGCGTCGCCGGCTGCCGGGCTTCCGCCCGAGTCTTGTCCGCCGCTCGGCGAAATCTTGCCGCCCGATCCTCCCGCGTACGAGCCACCCGCGCCGCCGCTCGACGCGCCGCCGGTGGGCGCTCCGTCGAGAGGGTCGTCGATGAGGTCGATCTTTCCCGTCGACGACTTCACGAGCACGGGTCGCGAGCGAACCACGGGCCCCACTGCCAACGCGTGAACCTCGCCGGCGGGCTCCGTTGCCACCGCGCCGAAGGAGAACCGCCAAGCCTGCATCACCTCGGGCGAGGGCACGTGCCGGCGGCGGCTACCGTCCAAGAGCCAGACCTCGGGGCTGCCATCGTCGGCGACCACGAGCTTCGGCGCGGCCTGCATCGCCGCTTCTTCGGGCAACGCGGCGATGACCGCGTCGCTCGCCGGCAACGCGTCCCAGAAGAGATCGAACTGCCAGGCGGCGAAGCTCGCTGGATCGGGAACGTGCCGGCGGACGCCCGCGGGCAGGGTCGCCGGGCAGTTCATGGACTGCGGGCTCGTTCCGAGTTCGGGGTTCGTCCCACCCGCGAGATCGATGCCGTAGGCGTGGACCGGGTGAGACACGCCGTCGAAGAGCGAGAGCGGCGGAGCGCGGCGAAACCCGTGCTCGCACGAACCGATGACGCTACACAAATCCGGCCGGGTGACGTCGGCCTTCACGGGAACCCCAGGCGCACCAGTTCCCACGGGACCGCCGAAGTAGAGATGCACGTCGATGGCAGAGGCGGATGCGTCGGGGTCGAAGGCCCACCCGGAGACGAAATCGCAGCCCGCGCCATCGAGGTGCCCGGTCGGCAAAGCGTTTCCGCACGGGCCGCCCCCGGGCCCCCCACCCCACCACTCCCAGTGCCAATCTTCGCTCGGCACCGTGCGCGTGAAGCCAAAGCTCGCGGCGTGGGCGTCGAGCCAGGCATACACGCCGCTCGCCGAGGTGTTCAGATCGAGCGCGTGCCCACTCTGGTGGTTGCTGTAGCCGGGCTGGGCCGCGAGGTTGCAGCCATTGCAGTTGCAGTTGACGTAGCAGGCGTAGAGATACTGCTGCTCCGTCATGGTTCGAAAGCCGCTCACCACGGCGAGGTTCACGCCAGCCGCCGCGGCCGCCTGCGCCATGACGTAGTAGGCATTGGCCGTGTCGCGCTCGACCGGCTTGCCATCGACCGTGACCAGCGTGATGGGGAAGGGATTGCCCTGCGTGTAGCCGGTGTCCGTGGCTTCGGTGCAATCGATGCTCGACAGCGCTTCGCTGCTCGTCGCGGCCTCCGCGGGACGGGTTTCGTCCGGCGGCGGTGCGGGCGCGCCGCACGCCCAGGCGAACGCCGCGAGACCTGGCAGCCAGGGGCGCCACATGCGACCAGAGTACGCCCATCGTTCCCGATTCGTCGACCCGAGCTAGACTCGAGCGTCATGGCCGATCCGACAAAGCCGCCCAAGAAAGCGCGGTTCTTCGCCGCTCCTAAAGACTTCCGGGCCTGGCTCGAGAAGCACCACGCGACCGCGCGCGAGCTCGTCGTGGGCTTTCACAAGAAGGGCACGACCAAGCGCAGCATCACCTGGCCCGAGTCGGTGGACGAGGCGCTGTGCTTCGGCTGGATCGACGGCGTGCGGAGGAGCTTGGGCGAAGAGGCGTACAGCATTCGCTTCACCCCGCGGCGACCGCGGAGCATCTGGAGCGCCGTCAACGTCGATCGCGTGGCCGCCTTGGAGAAAGCGGGTCGCATGTCACCGGCAGGGCGCGCGGCGTTCGCGCTCCGCACCCAAGAACGAACTGGCGTTTACTCGTTCGAGCGTGCAGAACGAGCGAAGCTCGCGCGAGCCGAGCAACGACAGCTGAACGCGGACGCGAAGGCTCGCGCCTTCTTTCGAGCGCAAGCGCCTTGGTACCAGCGCGCGGCGGTCCACTGGGTCGTGAGCGCGAAGCGCGAGGAAACGCGGCAGCGACGCCTGGCGACGTTGATCGCGTCGAGCGCCGCAGGAACCACCATCCCCCCGCTCACGCGGCCCGGCCCGAAGCGAAAGCAGGAGTGAACTTGTGGTCTGCGAGCGCGCGGTCGGCTAGCTTCGGTCGGATGAGCCTCAAGTTCCTGATCGTGTTTTCGAGCGGGATGGTCTTTGCTTGTGGGAGCGACGACTCGGCTGGGGGCACGGGCGGCGCGGGAACTGGTGGCGCGACGACCGGTGGTGCGGCAGGGACGGGCGGCAGCTCGACGGGCGGAGGCTCGGGCGGAAGCAGCGGCACCGGCGGCGTCAACCTGGGCGGGACCGGTGGAGGCGCGGGGAGCGACGCCGGCGGCTGCGGCGACTTCGGACAAGTGCCCGCGTGCAAGGACTGCCTCGACTCGAGCTGCTGCAGTCAGGCCGGCGCGTGTGCGGCCAGCACCGACTGCAGCGCGATGATCGAATGCGCGCGCAAGTGCCCGAACCCCGGCGACACCGGAAGCACGTGTGTGCAGGACTGCGCCAAGGCGCACAACTTGGGTGGCACGAGCTACAACGGGCTCATCTTGTGCATGGGGACGAGCTGTTCCACGGTGTGTAGCTACCCGTGACCACGGTCTTCCCGCCATGAGCGGTGACCCCGAGCCGCGGCGGTGTATGCTCTAGAGTCGACACATCCTTCGAGCGGAGCGTGAGATGAAGATGCGGACGCGGTGGTCGAGTGTGCTCGGGTTTGCGGTCCTGTCCCTGGTGGCTTGCGGCGGCTCCGGTGACGAGGAAGGCGGCACCGGCGGGAAATCCGGGTCCGGCGGCAACTCCGGGAGCGGTGGAACTGCTGGTGACGGCGGCCTCGTCGGCGGCTCCTCGGGCACCGGCGCGAGCTCGTCGGGCGGCACGGGCGCAGGCGGAACCGCAGCAGGGGGCGCCGGCGCGGGCGGCACGGGCGCAGGCGGAACCGCGGCGGGCGGCGCGGGCGCAGGCGGAACCGCAGCCGGTGGCGTCGGTGGAACCGCAGTCGGTGGAGCGGGTGGAACCGCTGCCTGCGTCGTCGCAACCTGCCAGGGTAAGACGTACGAGTGCGGCGACTGCAAGGACAACGACGCAGACGGACTCGTCGACTCGAAGGACCCCGATTGCTGGGGCGCGTGCCAAGACAACGAGTCCGGGTACAAGGGCAACATTCCCGGGCAGCAGAACCCGCCCTGCAACCAAGACTGCTACTTCGACCAGGACTCCGGGGCCGGCAACGACCAGTGCTACTGGGATCATCACTGCGATCCGTTCGAGGTCGCCCCGAACTTCCCGCCCGAGGGCAGCGCGTGTGGCTACGATCCGAACACGAAGGTCGTCGCGAGCGGCGGCCCGCCGTGGTCTTGCACGGAAGCGCTGAACACACAAAAGAAGGAATGCTTGGATTTCTGCGGGCCGCTGGTGCCCAACGGATGCGACTGCTTCGGCTGCTGCGTCACGCCCGGCGCCTCGACACCCATCTGGCTCGGCTCGGTGGACTCGAGTGGGAAGGGCACGTGTACGCCCGGCAACGTGGCTGATCCTTCGAAGTGCAAGCCCTGCACCATCGTCAAAGGCTGCTTCAACGATTGCAAGAAGTGCGAGCTCTGCTTCGGCAAGACGACGTTGCCCGCCGATTGCACCAACACCGGCGGAACGGGTGGCACGGGTGGCGCGCCTGGAGGCGGAGGAGCGCCGAGCGGAGGCGGGGCACCCGGTGGAGGTGGCACCACCGGCGGTGGCGGGGCCCCGAGCGGCGGTGGCGGCACCGGCGGGAGCTGCGTCGCGCCGTTGTGTCCCGCGGGCGTCCAGGCCTGCGGACTTTCGTGTCTGCCGGCGTGTCCGAGCGGAACGTACTGCGTGACCGGTTGCTGCCAGAAGGTCATCAAGTGAGACGGGCGCCAGCTCGCTCACTGCGAGTGGCCGCCGTCGTCTCGGGTCTGCTCTTGCCCTGGGCATGCGGCGGCGACGATTCGGGCGGCAGCGGAAAGAAGCCCTCAGCGGACGCTTCGCTGGATGTCACGGACGGCTCCAACGCCGACGGCACGTTGGATTCGCCCGGCGACGCCAGCGACGGAAGTGCCGATGGCGCCAGCGACGGCGGCGGCGGCACGGCGGGCGACGCGGGCGAGGGTGGGATCCCCATCGATGCACAGGCTGCGACCTACGACCTCGAGCTCGGGGGCCAGGTGGACGCCCTGCTCCAGAGCCAGCATCCTTCGGATCCGAGCATCAGCTACGTGCTGGCGAAACCGCCAGCGAAAGGCGAGTTGTTGCACTTCGGCACGGACACCGGGCGCTTCGTCTACACGAGCCTCGTCGAAGGCAGCGACTCCTTCGATTTCTCCATCGCCAAGGACGGCAGCGTGGTGGACACGGCGACGGTGAGCTTGACGACCTCCGCCCTCGACTTCTCCGGCGACTGGAATCTCCACCCACTCACGTCCGCTTGTAGCGACAGCCAGTTCGCCGTGGCCAACGCGGATGGAGGCATCGCCATCAGTCCGCTCGTGACGGCGTGCTTGAAAAAGGCGTCGGGCATGAACAGCCTGCCGCTCGGCGGCACCACCACCTACAATCCGGAAGCCCAGGCGCTCGGCGTCGTGTCCTGCGTGAACGACATCGCGAACGTGAACTACTGCTATGCGTTCCGCTATTGGCGCATCACGTCCCGCGGCCACTTCCAGAGCATCGAGACCGTCTCGGGCACCAAAACCATCGGCGGGGTCGGCTACCAGATCGTGGGCTCGGTCCGCGGAACCGCCCGACGGGTCGCGGACACCCAGTCGCGGGCCGCCCTTTCGGGATTGAACACCGCGATCGTCCAGGTCGGAACGTCGAACGGCTCTCCAAAAGACGTGACGCTGACCCTGGAGAACAAGGGCACGCTGCCCGCGAAGATCGGCACGTTCGTACTCCCCACCGAAGTGACGATTCCCGGCGGATATCCCGGCACAGGGGGCACGTGTGGACCCACGCTCGACGCGGGCAAGACTTGCACGGTGGCCCTCGTCGTGACGCCCACCAAGCCCGCTTCGGGAACCGTCGGGTCGGTACCGCTCTCGATTCCGTTTTCGGACGACGTGGGTTTCGACGTGACGCGCCTCAGCGTGAACTGGACGTTCCAATGAAGTAGCGTGGGCGCTCATGTCGCGAAGGTGGAAGTGGGCTCTCCTGCTGGCGCTGGTTGCCCTCGGCTCGACCGCCGCGTTGTTCTTGCGCGCGCGCCTTCTCCAGCGCCAAAGCGATCTCGAGTCCTCCGCCGAGCGCGTGCTCCACGTCGACGACAACATACGCGACTGCACTCGTGTGCGCGGCGATCGAATGCGTCCCGGACCGAGCGCCGAGTGTCTGGACCAGCTCGAAGGCGACATCGAGCGTGCACGCGCTGCCGTGTCGAGCTCCGTCGTCGACGATGCGCTGCGACGGCTGGCGACGGCGCGGCGAGAGCACGAGCCACTCCGAGCGGCGGTGGAGGCCGGCGACGGCGCCCTGCGCGACCGCGCGCTCGACGACCTCGCGAAGATGGACCGCGGCAAGGCCGTGAGCGTTGCGGTCCGTGTCGGTGCTGCCGATTGGCTCGCCAAAGAGGTCGGGCCCGCGGACCACGAATTCGAGCGCAGCGCCGCCATGCGCGTGCTGCGCGATCATGGGCTCTTGGAGGCCTGGAAGCGCGTCGCCGTCATCGGCGTGCGCCACTCCCAAGCCGACGCCGACGAGAGCCTGTTCCGCGGCGCGAGCGCCTGCCTCCTCGGCAAGATGCCCGAGGGCGCTTCGGTGCTGGGCGAAGACCAGCGTTCGTCCAAGCGCTTGCAGTTGGCGTTGGCGGGGCGAGCCTGCGGCAGCGATGCGCCGCTGCCGGACGACCCCTGGCCAGCGGTGAAGCGCGAGCTCGCGATCCCCCATGCGAGCATCTTGCTCCCGGTCGGAGCGCCGCTGGACCAGCCCGCAGTGGCGCTGGCGCTACGCTTCGCCCAGACCGTTCCCGCACCGAAAGCGACCGCACCGGAACGAGTGGACCTCGCGGTCGTCGCACCGCTCTTCGCCGCCCGGACGAGCTCACCTGCGCTTCGCGCGTGGGCTCGAACCATCGAGCCGCGCTGTGAGGATGCCAAGCTCGAGCTTTCCCTGCCCTCCGAGCCGAGCTACGAGGAGCGCCTCTGGTCGCGTGGCAGCGTCGACGTCATCGAGCGGGTTCCGAGTCCCGGCATCGACCCGCGTCAGGCAGATGGAGCGGCAGAGCGAGCTCGCGACGAGTCGGGAAAGGCGCCCGCTTGTGCCGGCGACGAGCGCTGTTGCGCGCGCACGCGACTCGAGTCCCTCGCTCGTGCGCTCTGGCTCGCCGCAGCGAGCGAGCACGGTCGGCGGGGCGAGCTCGAAGCGGCTCGCGCGGCACTGACGAACGCCGAACGGATCGGGCCGGTCAGCGCCATGCTCTGGCTCGAAGCGGGCGTCCCCGCCGTGGCTCTCGAGCGTGCCGATGCCGAGGTTCGGGCCCACGGCGCGGGGGAAGAGAACGCGCACGCGCGTATCGCGCGCGCCCTGGCCCGCATCGCGCGGAGCGAGCTGCCCGCCGCATTGGACGACGCGGCCGCGGCGCGGGAAGAGCTCCGGCGGAGCTCGCCCGCGGCAACGAACGGGCGAGCGCCGCGGCTCGGCATGCGCGCGCTCTGGATCCAGGTGGCCGTCTCGCTGGTCCTCCGGAGACCCAAGCCCGCCGACCTCCCGCGCTGGGAAACCGACACGGAGCCCAATCGCGGCTCGAGGGACCCGCTGCGCGTCGACTCCGAGGCGTTCGCGCTGGACGTGTGGGAACGCGGCCTCGGTAGCGACGCCGACCGCGAGGCGCTTCGAGCCGAGCTTCACGATCGACTCGAGCTGGATGATCCCAGCGCAGGCTGCCCGCGCACGTTGGCCTTCGCGGCGCTTGCCTCGGGCAACGGCGCAGAACCGTGGCTCGACGCCGTGGAAGCCGTGCTCGAGAGCAAGAGCGATGGAGCGTGGCGCTCGGGAGCGCTCGCCCGCGCACGCTGTCGGGCCCTCGCGGCACGGGCACGAAAAGACACGAGCGCGAACGAGCGTTGGGAAGCTGCTGCAAAAGCCCTGTCGTCGCTGCTGCGAGACGGCAGGAGCACCCTGCTCGCCGCCTACGTCGGGCTCTGAATCGCCGTTCCATCATCGGCGACAGGAGATGACGGGCGCCACGGTTTTGTAGAGGCGTGCGAGCTCGGGGGGTGTCATCGGCATCGGTCAGAGCGGTCGCGGCCGCGGCGGGGGCTGCGGCTGTGTTGCTCGGCTACGGATTTCGGCCGCGGGCACGTCCTCTCGCCGCACTCTGACGCCGCTCCGCCTCAAACGCGCGAAGGCCGCGCCAGCTCAGTCACTGTGCGGCTCGATGCGGCACTTCGCTATCACAGCCTTTGCGCGAGGGGTCGGCGAAGCCGCGCCGGAGCGCGGTCCGAGGAGGTCTTCATGCGTCCGAAATCCGAGTCATCGAAACCCGCAGCCGCAGCCGCAGCCGAGCCCGTGGCCGTCTTCGCCCATACGTCGCTCGACGCCCACCGCATCGCGCTCGAGTCGACGTCGTCGCGGAGCATGAAGTACGCGGCGCTGAGCATCGAGGCTGCGACGGCCGTGATCGCCTTCTTGGGCCCGCGGCGACTCCTGAGGCATAGGCACTGTGCGCGGAAGTAGCCGTTCTTGGCGCGTGCCGCTGACCAGGCCGCTTGGGTGAGGGTAGCTTTGAGCCATGGTGCGCCCTGGCGCAGCCGAGTGGAGCGGCGTACGCCCGCGCTCTCGTCGTTGCGGGGGCAGAGCCCCGCCCACGAGATCACGTGTGCCGGAGCCGGAAAGCGCGACACTTCGCTGGTGACAGCGTTCGCTACGCGAGATAGGAGGAGCCAGCATGAACTACCCTGCCTTCCTTCTCACGCTTCCCCTTCTTCTAGGCCCAGCTCTCGCCGCATGCGGCGGGGATGACTCCGGCGGAGGAGCGAGCACGGGGGGCGCGGGCGGGGGCACCGGAGGCACCGGAGTGGGCGGCAGCGGCGGCGCCAGCGGCGGCGCGGGCGGCAGCGGGGGTGGATTCGGCGGTTCCGGCGGATCGGGTGGCGTGAGCTGCCCCCCCTACACGGCGCGCTCGGGGACGGGATCGGCAACCTACACGCCCATCGGAGGGAACGCCCAGACCGTGAGCGCGCTGCCGGAGGTCGCATGCCGCACGCTGCGAAAGAAGGACGGGGCGGTCGGCGGCTATCTCGCTTCGTTCGGCAAGTTCCAACCGAACACCACGGTTCGACTCGACGATTTGCGGGACCAGATCGATCGCTTCGAGATCAAGTACGTGGGAGCGTACACGGGCGATGGCGCGTTGCCCGGAGTGCCGGCCTACCTCATCCAGCGCGCGGACGGCTCGAACGCTTCGAGCGCGGGTGGCACGTTGACCCTTTCTAACTCCGGGAAAACGGGCAAGTTGGTGGACGGCACCACCAGCATCGAGTTCACCTGCGCCGCGGACGACGATGTCACGCCGACCGCGGGCACGGCAGCGACGGACGCGGCCGGACGCGCCATCTTCGAGGACAAGGACGGCATCGTGGCCGTCTTCGACGCGATTCACTGTTCGCTCGACTCGGGTCACATCGAGCTCGGTTTCCCGTTCACGGTGGGCGACGGACCGGGCGGAAGCTGCTTGCCGTCCGAGTTCTACGTCTCGACGCTGACCAGCGTGAACGCGTCCGGTCCCGGCAGCTACGACCTCGAACCCGGTAGCTGGATAGTGAGCGATCTGACCGAGCACGGTCGCGTCAACATCGGCGGTACGGCCATCGTCACGCTCACCGCGGTGACCCCGCCGACGGGCACGCTCTCCGCGAGCGGGGGCACGAACCTCCCGTTCACCGCCTCGTTCACCTGCCCCACGGGGACGTAAAGGCGAGAGGGTCGACCCTCAGTTTTCACTCATCGCGATGTAGTCGAGCGCCACGTAGGCGCCGGTGTCCGGGCCCGTGTACGTCTGGTTCACGCTGCTGCCCGCCCACTGGAAGTAGCGCTGGATCTTGGTCATGTACGACCGCCCCATGTTGGGCAGGTCCGTGCGGCTCGACGAGATCTCGAGACCCTTTGCGTCGAGAATCAGCGTCGGCGCGCCGAACGACTGCGACGCCGAATCGTAGGCGGCCATCCACATCTGAACCTCACCGTCGTGCGCCAGGTTCACCCCCAGACCCGGGCCTGCGGAGGTCGAAGCCGTGACGACGGCCTCGATGCTGTACCAAACGTCCCGCTGCATGGGATACGTGAAGTAGGTCGTGCCTTGTTTCCAGGAGATCCCCTGGATTGTGGCGTTGATTTCGTTGTCTACGGTCCCTTGCAGGTTGAAACGATAGTGGTCGAGCGGTGCAGTCGTCGAAAGCTTGTCGGAAAAGGCCGGTGAGAAGATCACGTTGGGGCTGTTGCTGCCGAGGTTCAAACCACCGCCCGGGTTGGTTTCCGGAGCCCCGTCGAAGAACGTGAGCTTTCCGCTCGTCCCGATGGCGGGCATCGCCGAGTGCCACTTCATCACCAGGTGGTCGTAGAGGCGACGGTACTTCTTGGCGATCGCCGCGGGGTAGTACTTGGAACCGGGTACGACTGGCCGCATGTAGGTCGCCGCCCACGCTTGGTTCACCTTGTCTCCCGCATTCAGCTTGAACCACCCGACCTTCTGCTCGGCGCCCGGGGCGAGCTTCGTGATGGCGGACTGGAAGGGGCGCGTCGCATCTTGCGTCAACTCGAAGTTCTCGCTGCCGCTGGCCCCGGAGTCGAAGCCTTCGGCACCACCCACGTAGTAGGGGTCGAACGCGGTGCTGCGCTGCCCGTCCTGGGTGGTGCTGCGGCTCAAGTAGAACCGCGCGTGGATCGGTGTGAACCCGGGCGGCAGGTTCGGGTGCGCGACCCCGAGGCTGTCGGTCGAAGCCGGCATGCCGCCGAGCCCGCCGCCGGATGGGCCACCCCCGCCGCCGCTCGACGCTCCGCCGCCGCCCGAAGCAGCGCTGCCCGCGGAACCACCGCCCGACGGCACGCCGCCCTCGCCAGCGGTGCTGCCACCGCCGCCTGGCGCTTGGCCAGCCACGCCCCCACTCGGCTGGCCCGCCACGCCACCGGACGCGCCGCCGGACCCCGGCTGTCCCCCGCTGGAAGCGTCACCGCTCTCGCCGCCACCACAACCCAGGACCAGCACGGCCAGAATGCATGCGTACCTCGGGAGTCGGCTCTTCATGCCTCCTCCGCCAAGCAAGGCCCGAGCCAAGCCGCATGCCCCAAAAGCAGCCGAACTCGCGTCGCGTGGCTGCGATCGGATCGTGCGCACTGCGCACTCGGCGTTCCGCCGGAATTTGCCCGGGTGAACCCTACTCGCTGTTCGAGCCACCCATTGATGCGTGCGCTCCGCGATTCCGATCTTTGCACTTTGCGTGGCATGCGCCGCCACCGAGCAACCGCCCGTGGAACGCGGCTTCCTCGCGGGCTCGGAGCCTTCGCGGCTCGCAGTGGTCGTAGAGGACCACCTCGCCTATCCGTACGAGCTGGAGCAGCTCGTGGTCGCCCTCGATGGCAGCCTCCTCTACCGGTCGATGACACCAAACGGGCCCGTGATCGAGATCGCCGAGCTCACGGGCTTGCCCGCCGGCGACCACGTGCTCGCAGTGCTGGCCGACGTGTCGTATGCGAGCGGCTCCTTCGATGACCGTTGCTTGGCGACGGTGCGAAAGAGCACGAGCTTCCGCCTCACCCGGCCGACCTCGAGCATTCGCATCCACCTCGGTCAGGGCGACGTGACCTACCCTTTCGCCGAGCGGCTGCGGGTCGATCCTCGATTCGTGGGCTACGGGGCGGAGAGCGCGACGGGCTGCGAGTAGTCAGGGCAGCTTCGCCAACCCGGGTTCTTGCGCCTCGTTTTGGATGTCGAGCTCCGCGAGGGCGTCTTCCAGGCGAATCTTGGCGACCATGCTCCGGTCCTCGAGGTCCACGAGGTCGCTGGTGCTCTTGGACACTCGTTCGCGGGTCGACGCGAGCTTACGTTCCAGGTCGACGAGCAGGCGACCGGACGACTTCACCGTCCTCAACGTGAAAACCTCGACCTCCAGCTGGTGCAAGCGGTCGCGCAGCTCCTTCTGTTGCGAGCGCTTCGCGTTCAACCGCTCGGTGAGGTCGCGGAGCTCCTCCGTCGAGCCCAGGACAGCCCGCACTTGGGTGCGGACGTTGTCCGGCGCGGCGCCGGTGTCCACGTGAGCCAGGAGCAGCTTCGCGCCGTCGGGGGTGCGGATGTCGATGACGCTTTCGCGGGAGACCACCTCGACGATTTCGGCCTCCGCTTTGCCCTGCGACGGCACGCCGAAGCGAAACAGGTGGGCGCCGTTCCAGAGTTGGCTCGGCCCTGGCGACTTACGCAGCGCGTGGCCCGGGGCGGGCACGTGACGGAGAAACACTTCGGCGCGGGTCGAGAGCCTACTGAAAAGCTGGACGTGAGTCCGTCGCGTGCGTTCGAGCTTCACGCTGAATTTTCCGCGTCGTGCCCCGACGATGCGCGCGATGCTCTCGGTCTCGCTGGTCTCGCGCTCGGCAACGATCTGCCGATCGAGGGCGAACGGCACCATGGCCCATGCGCCGGGTGGGATGGGATCGGAAACGCCTTCGCCGAGGAAGCGACCTTCGCTCACGACGGTCAATGGCCCGCTCTCGAGCATGCTGCGCGTGGGGTTCCGGAAGCGGATGGCGCGAAATGGGAAGCGCGAGTTCCCACGGGGACCGTCGGCGTCGTACAGGTACGTCACTTCACCCTCGGCTTTGCCAGAGTAGAGCGCCAGCATCACGCTGGAGTTCCGTGGCACGTCGAGGCGGTCCGCGAACTCGAAAGTCGAATTGGAAACCGGCTCGAGCTCGCTGCCCTCTCGTCTTGGAGCCGCGTCGATGTTGGCCGGAAGTGGCTCGGTCACCAGGCGGATTTCTGCTCGCTCCCCACGACGCGCTTCGACCGATACGCGCTCGGCGGGCACACCCGCTTGCAGCAGCCGAGACTTGAGGAGCTCGCCCCGCCGTGTCGCCTCTTCCATGCTTCCGCCCGGCGCCGAGTCGGAGAGCACTCGCACGCGGTACTTCTCTCGCCCGAGCACGGCCCGGAGCTCGTTCAACTTGCGGTCGAGCTCGAGCGAGGCATCCGCCGGGTTCGGCTCGGCACGTGGCGGCGCAACGTACGGCGCCTTCGCCCCGCCGAGCGGAGGGCGCGGCGCCGGCGAGTCCGGCGGCGTCTCGGCCCCGGCCTGGGTCGTGACCATGACTTGGGTCGACCCGCCCCCATACGCGGCTTCCTCCCCGATGCAGAGGTTGGCCTCGGAAAGGAGCTGATCCGCGCGGCGTGACAGCGCGGCAGCGACGAGCGGGGCCACTTCGGATGCGGCTTGGTCGAGGGCGCGCCGCGCAACCTTCAGCTGCGCGGCTTTGTCGGCAATACAGGTGATCCGCACCACATCGCGCGCTCGGCGCGCGTCTCGCAGGCGAGCCTCGAGCAGTGCCCCGCCGCGCTCGAGCTTGGATGCGACCTCGGCGGGAACGGCCGGCGTCTCTGCCTCTCCATCCAGCACCCGGAGGGCACGTTCGTCCAAGCTCGCCACGAGCCCGGGCGTCGCGGCGCCGTAGGGCGCGCCTCCCGTGGGCGGCGCCAGGGTCGTGAGACCCTGGGGTTCGACGCGGTCCCGCGCCACGTTGCGCAACGAACGCAGGTCATAACGGAACGCGAGGGCAGCGCTCGAACCGACGCCGAGCCGCACTCGATTCCAGTCCTCCCCCGATGCGTTGTCGACGATGGCCCACGCCTGGAGCGCGAGGTCGGTCTGTCCCTTCAGCGTCACGCGGTAGCTGGGCTTCCAGGCGGGTGCTTCCGTGACGTAGGAAACTCGCACGCGATGAGGGGAGGCTCCCGGCAAGCGCACGCGAAGATCCACGTTGCCTCCGCTCGAAGCGTGATAGCTCACGGGAGCTCCAGCTCCGGTGACTTCGTCCTGCACGCTGAGCGACTTGAGGAAGTCGTCGAGCTCGGCGTCGGGCACGCTCAATTCGAGCCGATCTCCGTCGATCACCGCGCTGCGCTCGAAATAGGCGACGCCGTTCCGGTAGATGACCACCCGACCGAGCGCCGTGTTCGGTTGAGTATGGGCCGACCCGCATCCCGTCGCTGCACACAGCCATAGCGCGACGAGCCCACTCGCTGGCGTTGGGACTCGCATGTTCGCCTCCGAGCCAGAAGCTCCGTTGCTCAGCGCCCGCCCGCAATTCAGGCGCGTTCGACGCGAGCAGTGCTCGAGACTTGAAGCGCCACCTGCGGAGGATACTCTGCCGTCATGTGGCGAACACTGCGCTCGATGGCTTGGGTGCTCCTCTTGACGGCGTGCGGGTCCGATGACGAGAAGGTCAGCGGCGGGACGGGTGCGACCGGAGGCACCGGAGGTTCTTCCGTCACGTGCACGCCCGGCGACACGCGGGCGTGCGTAGGGCCGGGGGCATGCAATGGCGGGCAGCAGTGCTCGGCGAGCGGAGTGTGGGGCACGTGCGACTGCGGCGCCGGCAGCGGCGGCTTCCCCTCGGGCGGTTCAGGCGGCCTCGACGCCGGCGGGGGCAGCGGTGGTTCTGGAACCGGTGCCAGCTCGGGAACCGGTGGCACGCCACCGACCTCGCTCGACTTGCACGATGCGACGCTGTTCGACAACCCCACCGACCTCGCGGACTGGCCGGTCACGACCACCATCACGGCGCTCGATTTCCAGCACAACGGGCAGGACGGCGTGTGGGTCGAGTTCTCGAAGAAGGACGGCGCCGATCGCTGGCCCGACGTGACGCCGCCGGGCTGGACGGGGCCGCTGCAATACACTCTGGGCCTCGCCGAGTTCATCGACGGCAAGTGGTACGCTTCCGCGGCCATCCAATATTGGTATGGACTCGAAGCGTCGGGGGGCAACGTCGCGCTCGACAACCAGATCGCGAAGAACTGGTACTACGACGACCGCTGGGGAAACCTGAAGGGCTACCAGCCGAAGACGGGCGAGATCATCGGTGTGTTCGTGGTCGCCGGCAACGTGCGCGGCGTCAAAGACGGCAGCCAGTCACCGATGAAGGAACGCTCCAACGTCGTGCTCGTCCCGATGCCGGACGTGAACGGCGCGAAGCACACGTTCCCCTGAGCGTGGACCGGCGCGACTCGCTGCGGGAACGCCATCAGCCCGATGGGCGACGACGAATCTCGGGGGGCCTTGCCGGCCTTGCCCCCCGCGGCTCGCGGGTGCGACCGCTCCCCCCGCCGCCTGCGGCGGGCTCGCTTCGCTCGCCCGGGAGCAACTACTGAAGCGGCAGGCGGGTGAGCTGGCTGAAGAGCTCGACCACCGCGGCGTTCTGGCCGACGAAGAGCGGCCCGGTCTGGTAGCCGTAGAGGTAGTCCTGGACGGTTTGCGGCGTGTTCGGCGCCGCAACGTGCACCCAACGCATGTGGTGCGCGCTCTCGTCCACGAGCTGGACGACATAGGCGCCCGCCTTCCCCACGTGGGCGACGAGCATCGGCAGCGAGGGACCGCCGAAGTCCAGCATCACCTGTTCCGCTCCGCCTTGTTTCGGCACCCGAAGCAGCGCACCTTGCCAGTACGATCCCACGATCTTGTCGAGGCGCTGGTACCAATAGTGTGAGCCATCGATCCAGAGCCCGGACTCCGCGCTGACCGTGAGCTCGCGGTCGTACTGGTAGCCCAACTCCGGACCCTTGGCGGCCGAACGCACGCGGAGCGCGTTGTCGTAGCGACAGTAGAACACGATCTCGTTGGCCGCTTCGTCCGCTTGCATCTTGGTGACGCAGTAGTTCTTGAGCCAGAGCTCGCTGCCAGTTCCGTCGAGATTCGCGCGATGGATCCCGTCGGGGCCGACGAAGAACAGCTTGTTGCCCAGGACCGCGATGTTCGCGCGATTGTTCGAGGTCGGCGCGCCGGGGCCGGCGATCTTCTGGGCGCTGCCGCCGCTCGCGCCGATCTTGAAGATCGAGTTGCCCGTGCACACGAGGTACACCGAACCGTCCGCGCCCTCGGCTGCATCGTCGGGCTTCGAGCAGTAGCCCGCCGCGGTGCCGTCCAAGAGTCCGAACTTGGTCGCGCTGCCGGAGTCCGCCGGCAACTTCGCGATACCGCGGCTGGTGCCTGCGACGTATTCGAAGACGAGCCCGGTGCGACCCGAGAAGGCCGTGTAGACACCGAGGGCCGACGGGTCGGTGTTCGCGGCGCAGAGCGTGCCGAGGCACAGCTCGCCGCTGGCGCATGCCGCGCCACAGGAACCACAGTCCGAGCTCGTGTGGAGCGGAGTGGAGCACGCGGTGTCGCTCGCGCACTTGCCGCTCCAGAGGGGACAGCCCGGCGTATTGGGCGACCCACCTCCCGCTTGGCCGCCAGCGCCGCCGCTCGGGGCGCCCCCGCTGCCCCCGACCCCCGCCGTGCCCCCGAGCCCACCGGCGCCACCGATCGACGAACCGCCGCTACCCATGGAGCCCGCCGAGCCCGCATCGCCACCAGCGCCGCCGCCTCCGGACGCGCCCATGCCGGCGGCGCCTCCACCCGAACCGGGGCCTCCGCCGCTGCCCGGCGTGCCACCTTGCGCGCTGCTCGTGCCGCCACCCGACGAGCACGCGGTCGCGGTGAGCAGCAGGAGCAGGCCGACTCCGGATTTGCCGTGACGCATGCGCTTGCCTTTCGCTTCAACGCGAGTACGCGGCGACGCAGCAGATCTTCCCCGATCGCACTGGGCGCACGTGCGCACGCTCGGGCGCGCCGCTCGCCAGCTTCATTTCTTCTCGCGGAGCGCTAGCCAGGAGAGGTACTCCACGCCCTCGCCGTCATCGAGCATGATGCGCGTTCCGTCGACGGAGACGTGCCCCAGCGCGGCGGGGCCGAAGGTGCCGGGCGGCAAGCTCTGCTCCACGTAGTAGCTGCCGAGGATCATCACTTCGACCGCAGCCGACGGCGGAAGGCCGGTCGTGTTCACGAAGCTCAGCTGGGCCTTCGCTTTCGTCTTCGCGCCCTGCTCGCGGAACGTCGCTTCGAACGGGGCGAGAGCGTAGAGCGCAAGCGCAGCCGTTTCGGCCGGGACGAACTGCTGCCATGCAGACTGCGGCACGGCGAGCGCGCGGAACTGGCTGCCCACGGGACCGGCCGTCACGTCTTCGACGTCGAGCTTCACGTCGACGCCCGCAGGGACGTCCAACGTGACCGCCCCCGAGGTCACGCTCTGCGCGGGTGCGCCCGCGCCCGCCACCACGAGCTCGGGGCCGCTCTCGGGCAGGAGCAGCACGAGGAGCTCGCCGGCGGCGAGCACCCCGGCGTCGGGGGAGCCGGTGAGCGAGTAGTAGAAGCTCGCCCGCGAAGTCCGCTCGTGTACCAGAACGTGGTAGGCAGCGGGCTCGATGTAGTTTGCGACGGACACGTCGAACTTCCCCGCGGCATCCGACGCGCCGTAGTAGCAGACGTCGCCGCAAACGCTGACGGGCGCGCTTTCGACGGGGCCGCCGGCGAAGTCCACGAGCGAACCCGTGACGCGCAGCACGCACACGCCGCTCGCAGGATCGCCGTCGCAGGGCTGCGGGCCCGGCTCGGATGCCTCGTTGGAACCGCAACTCATCGCGCACAGCGCGGCACCGAGCAGCCAAGCATCCCGCATCACCCGTTGGGTATTCACCGTCGAGTGGACGGTCGCAAGCCCCGGGTCCGGCAGGAGCTCGGTTTTTCCGAAACCGGGCATGACCGGCCAGCGTAGAATCTCGTGGTGGTGCGTCGCGGTTTCGCCATGGCCCTCATCGGGTCGAGCGCCCTGCTCAGCTCGGCCTGCGGCTCGAGCGCGGCCGACGACGAGCGGCTCGGACCGCTGGGCGCGCCCTTCGCAATCGGCGGTGGGCCCCTGGGTGACGCAGCGCCGGTCGCGGGGACGGCACCGCTCCCCCGCGACTACGCGAGCGACGTGCAGCTGACGCCCGTCGCGCATCGCCCGAAGGTGGCGGCTTCCGGGCTCACGAAGGTTTCCGGTTGGCTGAACACCACCCGGCCGTTCACCGGCGAAGAGCTCGAGGGTCGAATCGTGGTCGTCGATTTCTGGACGGCGGGCTGCGTGAACTGCATCCACGTCGCTCCCACGCTGGAGGCGCTCGGTCAGAAGCACCAGAACGATCCGCTGGTGATCCTCGGGGTCCACGCCCAGAAGTTCACCGCCGACGCGCCGCCGGAGGTGGTGCGCGTGCAGATGCAGGAGCTCGGCATCACCCATCCGGTCGCCCTCGACCCCGAGCACCAAGTGCTGGACGATTGGGACGTCGCCGGTTGGCCCACGCTGTTCGTCATCGACGCCCGCGGTCGCGTCGTAAAAAAGCTCGGCGGGGAGCCTGCCCTCGAAACGCTGGACGGCATCGTGGAGTCCGCGCTGCACGAACAGGCCGCCGAGGGCGGGCTGGCCACTGAGGCGCTCGGCTTTCTCGGCCACGAGAAGGATCCGAGCTCCCCTCTCGCGACCCCGGAGAAGATCATCGCCCTGCCCGATGGCTTCGCCATCGCGGATTCGGGCCACGATCGACTCGTGCTCGCGGACGCCGCGGGCGCTCTGCTCGACGTGGTCGGCAACGGAAGCGCCGGAGCGAGCGATGGACCGTTTCCGAGCGCGGCGTTTTCGGCGCCCAAGGGTCTCGCCGTGGACGGCGACGTCTTGTACGTGGCAGACACGGCCAACCATCGAATCCGCGCCGTCGATCGCAAGGCCCACAGCGTGACGACGCTGGCGGGCACGGGACAGCGCGGGGACGTCCTGAACGGCGGGGGCCCGGCGCTGACGACGGCCTTGGCGTCGCCGTGGGACGTCGCGTGGGTTGCGGGCCGCCTGTTCATCGCCAACGCCGGCACTCACCAGATCGCGACCTACGACCCCAAGACGCAGACGCTGGCGGCGTTCGCGGGCAACGGTCACGAGGGTCTCGTCGACGGACCCAAGGACCAAGCCGAGTTCGCGCAGCCGAGTGGCCTGGCGAGCGATGGCACCTCGCTGTACGTCGCCGACGCAGAATCCTCGAGCATTCGCAAGATCGACCTCGTGACGAACGAGGTCACGACCCTGATCGGCGAGGGGCTATTCGCGTGGGGGGACAGCGTCGGTCCCGCCGGAAGTGCGAAGCTCCAGCATCCCCAGGGCATCGCTCTCCTCGGGAACCGGCTCTTCATCGCCGACACCTACAACTCGAAGCTCAAGGCGCTCGACCTCTCGGCAGCCGTGGTCGCGGAGATCGCGGGCGGCGGGACGCCGCCCTGGTTCTTCTATCCCGGGGGCCTGGCCCCCTTCGGTGCCGGCGGCGAGCTGTTGGTCGCGGACACGCAACACGATGCCATCGTGCGAGTCGATCCGACGGGAGCGAGCGAGCCGAAGCGCTGGGATCTCATCGGGCTTTCACCGCCCTGACGTGGCGCGGCTCAGTTCACTTCGTAGACGCCGGGGTCGGTGACGCCTTGGGGTCGAGGGTGACCTTCGACGTCGCTGGTCACTGGGTCGAGCACGCCGGCGCTGCGCAGCGCTGACGCGGTCCCGATGCGCAACTCCGGGAAACCGAAGTTCGCGAGACTCGCCGGTTCACCTGGCGCGGCGTCGAAGGGGTCGACCGAGAGCGCGCGGTTGTCGGCGGACTCGGTGAGTGCGGGGAAGAGGTCGCACTTTCCCGCGCCGCTCTCGTAGCAAACGTTGTTCTTGGCCACGACCGACGGGCTCCCCAGGTTGCTGATGCTCCACGTCTTGTTCCCGCCTGCGTGATAGACGACGTTGCCGAGGAACGCGACCTGGTCGAGCGTCCCGCCGCTCCGGAATGCGACGTTCATTGTGGAGCTGTCGAGAGCGCTCAGGTCGATGGCGTTCTGGATGGCACGGATCCGGCGCACCTCCGACCCGGGCGAGCCACCCGATTCGAAGAAGAAGAAGTGCTGTCCTCCCTGCGCCGACGCCCACAGGCCGAGGTTCCGGATCAGGTCTCCGTCGTAGCACTTGGTCTGCTCCGAGCTTCCCGAACCGGCCGTACACACCTGGACGGGCGTGGTCGCAACCGCTGCGCGGAGCTCGTTGCGCGTGATGGCGAACACCGAAGCACTCGGACTGTTGGGGCAAGAGGTGGCGCCGCCGCAGTCCTGCCGCAGGGCGATCAGGTGACGACCCGCTTCCTGGTCGGCGAGGCGCATGGCGTCGATGACCACCTTCTGCCATTGCGGGAAGCGCATGTTGTGCTCGTTGTTCTGCGGAGCCGTGTCGATGCCGCTGATCTCACCGCCCACGAACGCCGTGTAGTTGCCGTAGAGGAACACCGCGGGCAAGCCGCTGTCGGCCTGCTTCGTGTAGTCGAACTTGAAGTAGTAGCCCTCGCTCTGCACGGCATTCCCTGGCGGATCCACCACGGACAGCGCGCTGAACTCGTCGCCGGGCGCCATCGAGACGTTGCCCTCGATGAGCGCGTAGCAGCCGGTGTTGGCCCCGCCGCCGATGATCCGCGGGCCGCTGCCCGAGCCGGCGAACGTCAAGTTCCGCAGGCGATATCCCGCGCAAGCCGCGTTCGAAGCGACGATTGCCGCGTTGCTCGAAGCGCTCGTGAACTTGAGTTTCGCGCGTCCCGTCCCGTAGCTCTCGATGAGACACGAGCTCCCACCCACGGCGAGATTCGCGGACGCGGTCGAAAACGTGACGCCTCCTTTCAAGAGCACGCGCTGCGATCCGTGGGTCTCGCAGTAGCGCAGGATCGTCGCGAGATCCGTGCCATTGCCTCCGTGCACCGTGCCCGGGGGCACGCCTGGGTCGTTGCTGCAATCGGAGTCGTTGCAGAACGCCACCGGCTTGGGCCAAGTCGTCGCCGGGTTTTCCACGCAAACGCTCAGCGTGGCGGTATCGCTCTGGCGGACACCGTTCACGAGGGCCGTGACCGTGAGCTTCACGGTGTGCAGCGAGTTCTGGCCACCGCCGCACGCCTCGCTGAAGGTCGACGGTTGGAACGCGTGTGCCGCCACGAGGCCGACGCTCTTGCCGAGATCCACCGGGATGCCGCCGCGCGTGACACTGCCGAGGGAACTGTCGTCCCAATCCCAGTCGAAGAAGACCTCGGGTACGAACCCGGCTTCGTTCACTTGCGCACCGCCGACGGTGCTTCCCGTTGCCCAGCACGAGATGGGAGTCGCGTACTTGAGGAGAAGGCTCCCGCCGGTCTTTGCCGTCTGACCGAAGCTCCGACACTCGATGGCTGCGACCACACTCGTGCTACCGCCGGTCCCGCCGCTCGAGGCACCGCCGCTCGAGGCACCGCCGCTCGAGGCACCGCCGCTCGATGCGCCGCCGCTCGATGCGCCCCCGCTCGATGCGCCGCCGCTCGATGCGCCTGCTGCACCTGCAGAGCCTCCGCTGGCCCCTCCGGCGCCCGCGAGCCCGCCCACGCCGCCCCCAGCTCCGCCGGTTCCGCCGCCGGCGTTCGCGCCACCGCCCCCCGATTGGCCTCCGACCGCCCCTGCCCCCGCCTTCCCGCCGCTGCTCTCAGCCCCGCCGCTCCCGCCGTCGTCCCCACAGCCCACCACGAGAACCAGCAATGCGCCCAATCCAATTCGGTTCATGGGCGCTGGTAGAGCAAGGCGCGTACCGACCCGTTTTCCTCGGGCGGCCGCGGGATTCCACGTGCTCGGGGCCGCGAGCCATCGACCTCGAAGCCGATGCCATCGAACTCGAGTCCGATGACGCCGCCCGGGTCGACGGCGGATCCCCCCGCTTCAGGAGAAACACGCACGTCCCGGAGTCGGGTCAGAGCGGATTCATGCGCGTCGTGCCGATGCTGATCACCGCGTCGCCCGACGAGAGCGTCGGACCGTCGCTCGGGTTCAACTTCATCACGCCGCCGGCGCGAGCTCCGATGACGATGTGCCCTTGCTTCGCGCCGAGCTCCACGACCTTCTCGTACGCGAGCCCCTCGCTGCGAGCGATGGGCGTGATGTAGATCTGCTGCCCGCGGAGGTTCGTCGTGAGCTCGTCCACGACCTCTTGGACGCCTGGGTTCAAGAGTTCGTTGGACAGGAAGTGCGCGTCGAAGCGCGACGTGCACACGATGGCGTCACAGCCCGCCTTCCGCAGTAGCTCCTGAGCCGAGTAGTCCACGCACTCGACCACCGTGTGCACTTCGCCCGGGCGACCCTCGATGGCCAGAGTGATGGCCACGTTGTGGTCGTCCGAGTGGGCATCCCCGGGCTTCTGGCTCAGGACCACCACGTATTTCGCGTGGTCGATGGCCGCCCGAGTCAGGGTTTCGTCCCGCGTCGGGTTGCCGCGCACGAAGCGCACGCCGCGCCGCGCGAGCTCCGGCGGGAGCTCGGTGAGGTCCTCGTCGACCAACACCACGTCGAGCTCCCCGAAGCTCGGATCGGCGTTGAGCTCGTCGAGCACGCGCTCGACCTTGGACAGCCCCGGGTAATTGATGATGGCCAGGTGGCCTTCGAGGCTCAGATCGCTCATTCCGTGGAGCTCCTTGTTCTTGGCCTGGACCAGCGCACTGGCGGCCAGAGAGAGGACGTAGCCGAGCAAGCCGATGCCGAAGAACATGAGCGGCACGGCGACGGCCAGACGTCCGCCCGTGGTCTTCGGAAAGAAGTCCCCGTAACCGACCGTCGTCATTGTCACGATGGAGTACCAGGCGCCATCCATCCAAGTGAGGCTCGGGTTCTGGGGCAGCTCGAAGTAGAGGTAGCCGGTGGTGCCGTAAGCCAAAATCAGCACCATCAACGTGAAGATGCGGAAGGGCGCCGGCGGGTGTTTCAGCGGACGGCGTCCGAAGAGGCGCAACAGGTACTGGATCACTCCGCACCTCGGCTCCACTCGCGGGACAACTGGAGCGCTCGCGCCGACACGTCGGGATCCGACCAGAGCCCACGCTCGGCGGCTTGCGCGTCTTCCTGCGCCGCGAGGTAGAGCGGGGTCGTCGGCAGAGGGTAGACCGTGTACGTCAAGGCGAGACCGCGCTTGACCAGCGACAGGCCGAGGTCTTCGTCGCCGACGAACAGCGAAGCCAGCGTGCGCCCGTAGCGATCCTTCCCCGACGAGTGCAAGAGGACCCGCACGCGTTCGCCCCGGGTCAGCTCCTCGAGCGTCTTCACGGCCTCTCGCCCGAAGCGCGTGGCGGGCTCGCGTTCGGGCTTGGTGTCGAACGCCTTGATGCCGAGAATGCGCACGCCGACGCTGGCGCCATTCGCATCCTCGACCACCAGAGAATCCCCATCGACGATCTGTTTCACGCTGACGAGGTCGCCCGTCTTCAGCGTGACCTCCGCGGCTTGGGCCTGCGCGAGCTGCTCGGCCGCGCCGCGCGCGAAGAACAACGTCGAGCCGAGCAAGAGCACGACGAGCCCCCAAAACAGCCGGGTCCCGAGATCCACGGCCACAAGCTAGTCCGGCCCGGCCGCCGGTCGGCACCATTCGTCCGTTCAGGTCGGTCCGTGGAAGAGGATCTGGCCTCGAAGCCCAAGAGCGCAGACACTCGCGATGGATGGAGGCTGGGACCTCGGTCCTGCCGGCGGCGCGACGCGCCGTGCGGCGAGCCACGCGCGTGGTCGCGACGTGGGTGGGGCTCCCTGCGCTGGTTTTCGCGCTCGGAGCGGCCCATGCGCAAGGCCGAAGCCTCGGCATCTTGCTCGTCGAGCTCGTGACCGTCATCGCCGGCTCGGTGGCGCTCTCCATCGATCGCGAGCGCTCGGAGCGCTGGGGCGCCGTCGTGCTGACAGCGGCCTTCTTCGTCATCGACACCTGCGCATTTCTCCAATTTGGGCCGCTGATGGGCACGGGGATGATGTTCCTCGGATGGGCGCTGTTCATGGTCTTCTTCTTCGACACGGTGCTCTTGCCCGTGGTCATGGTGGTGGCCGAAGTGGCAGTCGTCGGCTTCGTCGAGCAAAGCGGAGCCGTCCACTTGAACTGGACCCTGGCCGACGGCTGGAGCGGTTGGATACGCATAGCGGCCACGGTCGGTATGCTGACTTCGCTCACCTGCTTCCTCTCCCGCCGCCTCCTGCACGGGCTCGAGAGCGCCGTGAAGAGCGAAGCGCGAGCTCGCGCCCGAGAGGAGCGCGCTCACGCCGAACGCAAGACCCTGCTTCAAGCGTTGGCGTCGAGCCAACGGGTCGAGGCCATCGGGCGGCTCGCCGGTGGCGTGGCCCACGACTTCAACAACGTGCTCACCGTGCTGGTCGCCAACATCGAGACGCTGCGCGCCGGAGCGGACCCCGACACGCAACGCGAGATGCTCGACGAAATGGCTCAAGCTTGTCGCGGAGCCACCACGACGACGCGGCAGCTCCTGTCGTTCGTGCGACAGGGCACCGCGCCGGGCGACACCTGTGACACGGTGGAGATTTTGGGCGCCCTGGCCCGCAGTTTGCCGCGCATCTTCCCCGAACACGTGAGTGTCCAGACCGTGCTCGAAGCGAAGAAGCGTGTGCGCTTCGGCAGCGGCGAGCTCCAGCAGGCGCTCTTGAACCTCTGCCTCAACGCGCGCGATGCGATGCCCGACGGCGGCACTCTGATCCTCCGCGCGTTCGACCGGGTGGAGGAGGGCCAGAGCTGGGTCGTCGTGGAGGTGGAGGACTCCGGGGTCGGAATGGCGCCCGAGGTCGAGCAACGCGCCCGCGAGCCCTTCTTCACGACGAAGGGGGTGGACGCGGGAACCGGGCTCGGACTCTCGATGGTCGAGCGAGCGGTGAACGCCGCGGGCGGCGAGCTCGAGATCTCGTCGG
>Ga0268298_10001028_pt1 | contig 34137 bp, 31 predicted proteins | sample WWTPWeurt_MetaG_FD_194462 | JGI IMG/M metagenome (GOLD analysis project Ga0268298, IMG submission 194462) | Activated sludge microbial communities from WWTP in Nijmegen, Gelderland, Netherland - WWTP Weurt | ecosystem: Engineered > WWTP > Aerobic digester > Activated sludge | place...
TGCAGGGAGGCGGAATTGACCTCTTCTTCATCGACGAAGACATTGGTTTCACCCAGGTAGAGCGCTTCCAGCTCGTCGATAACGTCGTGACCAACCGGTTCGTCCTCCTTGTCTCTGGGCATCTTGCCCACTTTGGCAAGCACCGGTCTGAGCGCATGAGCGAGCGGTTGCACGGTGGGCAGGTGCTCCATGAGGAAGGCGTCGTCGCTCTCCACAGGCAGAATATCATCGATCAGGTTGAAGTCCAGCGTCTCGAAGTCCATGGGTGGCGTGATGCCGGCCGCATGTTCGAAATCGCTGTCCATAACCAGATCGCCCACCAGGAAGTCTTTCAACTTTGCCCGGTAGTACCAGCCCAGGAAGAGCAGGAGCAGAAGCAGCAACATAAGGAGCACAGCCAGCCACCAGTTGACCTCACCGGCGCGGGTCATGACGGCCCAGAGCATCATGAGCAGGCAGGCGATGGGTATGGAGATGAGCAGGATGCGCAGGAGTTTCCTGTGCCAGAGCCAGTTCATCGCCCACTTGAACTTGAAGTAGCCGAGCTTGATGCCGCGCCAGGTGATGTTCCAGCCCAGCTTGAGGCGAAGACCGAACTTGCCTATGGGTCCTACTTTGACAGCCCTGCCGATGCTGGAGAAGACCTTCGGCAGGAAGCCGAAGGTGCGCCTGAAAGTGGAGGCGGTTTTGCTCTTCACTTGATTCCAGGCTCGTCTCAGCACCCCCGGCCCTTTCTTCTCGCTCAGAACCAGCTCCGGGTGACGGCGCTTGTTCATGAAACGTCTGAGCCAGGCGGAGAGGAAAACCGCTCCCACTACGGTGCTGCCTATGACAGTCAGGGCGATGGCGGCATTGAACCAGAACTGGGAGCCGCCCCGGCTGAAGATGGCCGCCCAGAGCACGAGCAGAATGCCCAGGGTGATGTAGGACCATTTGGAGGTGAAGAGGCTTTTCCAGAAGGGCTCTTTGCCCGATCCGGAGAAGAGACCGCCGCCCTTGTCGTCGTCGTCATCGGGAGCGGCAGGGCTACCCGGGCTGGGCTTGGACTTTTCGGGTTGGTCTTGCTTGCCGGGGGGGGCAGGCAATTCTAGACCTCTGGCCAGTGTCAGGTGAACCTCTCTGGTCAGGTCGAGCAACTGGTCTTTGCTGAGGTCTTTGAAGTTGCCTGGAATGAGAGCCAGGGCAGCTTTGACGGCCGCCGCATTGTCGCTCAACGCCGCCTCTGTGTGGGGGATGTGGCGGCGGAAGTGATAGGCGAATTCGTTCCAGCGCAGGCGGTAAGCTTCCGAGGCCGCAAAGCCGCTTGTGCTCTCTTCCTCTTCTTTGCCGCCGTCGGCAATGCCGGTGCTGATGCTGTTGTTGCGACGCCTGGCGGTGGGAAAGATGAAGGCGCAGACCGACTGGAAATGTGCTCCCCACTGGGGGTTGTCGGCAGTGCCTCGCCTTTCGTTCTGCTCATCGTCGATGAGGTTCAAGAGCGATTTGAAGCCTTCTTCAATCGCCTTTTTGTACTGCTCTTCCGCCGGATGGAGATGGTGCAAAAGCTCGTGAAAGCCGATGCCCCTCAAGATTGAGCGGGCCCGATCTTTATTGCGCACATCCTTGACGCAACTCGGGTTGAGCACAACATCGATGACGTTCTTGGTGTCTTCGGTGTTGTAGGTGAAGGCGATGTGGTCGCCGTCCATGAGCCTGAGGCGGACGGGTCTGCCGGCGTAGAAAGCCAGATCCGTCACAAGCCTTTCCGCTTCGCTTACAAATTCTTCTTTCGTAAGACTTGTGTCTTTTCTGGCCATCGGTTTACCACCTTACTTGAGTTATCGCCTTGTTCGTTTTACTTGGCGCCGTCCTTGGGGTTCTTGAGCCGCTCTTCGATGAGTTTGGCCACCTTGCCGGCTTCCGTATTGATGTCGTCCGCCCGGCCGGAATACTGGTTGGTGACGGCGTTCTCCAGGGCCACCTTCAGTTCCACTCCGGCAGAGAGGAACATGGCGATGTTCTCGCTGACGCGGGTGGAGGGGGCTTTGGAGAGCATGCGCTTGGGGTCGAGGCGGGCAGCGCGCACATGATTGACGATGTTCAGGGCCAGGTCCATTTCCTTGGCCGGGCAGTCGGGGAAACGCCGCAAGCAGTGCTTCAGCTCCACATCGTGGGGCATGTGCTTGAGCTTGACGATTACCCAGCGGTCCTTGGCGGCAGCGTCTTCCTGACGCACGGTGAACCCCTGACCGGCGTTACCGGCGGCCATGAAGTGCACGTTTTCGGGCACGGGAACTTCTTCACCGTTGGGCAACTGGAGAGAGCGGTTCTGCCCTTCGATGACGTCCAGGAGTGCGTCCCGGGCATCTTCATCGATACGGGTGAACTCATCAATCATGAGCAGGAAGGTCTTATGCTTGTTCTCGGGGCGGTTGGCTTCCCTGAGAACGGCCGTCAGTTTGGAGTCGACCCAGAGCATCTGCATGGCGCCGCCTGCACCGACTGTGGGCATGAGGCGACCGAGCATGTAGTTGAACTTCTTGATCAGACCACCGGAGACCTTACGAAACTCCCAGCCGAGGGTGCGTGCCACGGCTGCGGCGATGGTGGACTTGCCGATGCCCTGGTCGCCCTCCAGAAACAGGTTCTTGAGACGATTCTGCAAGACCACGGTCATGAGCTTGGCGATATCCGTGGGGACGTAGACGTCCTTGAAATCGAAGGATGTTTCCCTCGACACGGGTCGCACCAGGATGGCACCATTGGTCTTGGAACCGGGGTTGGTGATGCGTTCCACGCGGCAGACCCAGGTTTCACCCGGTTTGGGCATGGGCAGGCGGGAGGCGGCATGGGCTTTCGTATCGATCAAGATGATCTTGCGAGTCTTGACGCCACCGGCACTGTTGGCTTTGACGGCACCCTGCTGGCCATTGGCCCGGGTCTTGTTGGCTTCGAAGGTGACTGTCAGGGAAGCCCCGACGGCAAAGTCGGGGGCGCCCTCACGCGCCTGCGATTTAGAGGTTTTGGTCATATGACACTCCATAGAGACGTTTAGATGTGCGGCTGCCGTCAGAGCCCCGTAGAGGCCTCTGGCTGAGCTGGAACATTGAGCTTCGAGAGCTCAGCTTGGTTTTCTTTTCACGAGCGTCGATAGCTTTCATGCCGCCGGTATAGCGATGAGTTGCTTCCATCACCGGCTGAGGTGACTGAGGAAGGCTCGGGGGCGGCAGTGGGGGTGTTGCAGCTATGGATGGGGGGTGAAATAAGGAAACAAAAGAGATGCCAGGAGTCTAGAAACTCCTGGCATTACCGGCCTACTTTCTTTGGGTTAGATTGAGATCTAAATGGTCATCCTTTGCTTTTATGTTCCTCATCTTGCCGTAGGGTGGGGCTTGTAGTTAATGGCCCGGCTCGCGCTAGAGCGCCTCTTTGAAACTTGCGGTGTGTCTATCTTTCTTCTGGATTAACCGCGACCCCAGGCATTGCCGTTGCCTCTGTTGCCGTTGTTTCCGCTATTGCCGTTGCCGCTGTTGCCATTGTTTCCGCTATTGCCATTGCCATTGCCATTGCCATTGCCGCTGTTGCCGTTACCGCTGGAACCGCTGCTGGCGGGGGTGCCACTGCCGCTGCCGGAGGAAGTACCGCTGCCGCTGCTGGAGGAAGTACCGCTGCCGCTGCCGGAGGAAGTACCGCTGCCGGAGGAAGTGCCGCTGCCGCTGCTGGAGGAAGTACCGCTGCCGCTGCTGGAAGAAGTACCGCTGCTACCGGAAGAACCGCTGTAGGCGCTGGCCCCAGCCGAGGACACTTTGTCGAGCTGACTGGCACAGGCATTTCCAAAGCTGGAGAGCGCACCGGCTTGATTGCCGACCATTCCCATGGCCATTGCTGCAACTATTCCGGCGAAGGCCAACATGGCTGCATATTCAGTCAGGCCCTGACCCTTTCTGCCCCGTCCGGCGCGGGCTCTGGCGGGCTTGCTGGCGGAAGTTTTTTGGTTGAGGTTAGACTGATTGTTCATGATGTTTATCTCTCATGTGTAGCGATTTAGTTGGCGGGACTCGCTGCCCGGTGATTTCATCTTACGTCCGGCCGGGGTGCTGAAACATCGGCGCATTGCCCGGTTCTCCTATCGGTCAAGGTACCGATATTTGTCTTTGAGAGAATTGATGGCAAAAGAAAACCCCCTGCCGGGGCAGGGGGCGTCCATATCAAAAGCCTTTCATTAGTAGGCTTTTGCGAAGATCACCCGGCGGGTAGTTTTGCGACCGGTGTACATACAAGTACCTTCCACCGGCTCAAAGGCGAAAGGCAGGCAACGAATGGTAGCCTTGCACTCTTCCTTGATCTTGCCTTCGTCTTCGCTGGTGCCGTCCCAATGGGTTTCAACGAAAACGCTCTTGTCTTTGAGGATGGCTTTCATCTCTTCGTAGGTTGTAGCTTTCACCGTGTTGTCCCGGCGGAACTTGAGGGCTCTTTCGAAGATGGCTTTCTGCACTGTTTCGAGCAGATCCTTGATGGTGGCAGGCAGTCCCTCTCTGGCTACTCCCCTCATTTTTTCCTGGTTGTCCCGGCGGGCAATTTCAACTACGTTGCCGGCCACGTCGCGGGGACCGATGTTGATTCTCAGAGGCACCCCACGCAGCTCCCAGTGGTTGAATTTGAAGCCGGGGGTATGATTGTCCCGGTCATCCACATGGACACGGATTCCAGCGGCTTTGAGAGCCGTCTCCAGTTCCCGGCAGCTGGAGAGTACTGTTTCTTTCTCAGCGTCGGTCTTGTAGATGGGTACTACCACGGTCTGGATGGGGGCGATGCGGGGCGGTAGAATCAAGCCCTTTTCGTCTCCATGACCTAAGACCACGGCTCCGATCAAGCGAGTGGAAACCCCCCAACTTGTCTGCCAGGCATACTCCAGTTGACCGGCCTGACTCTGGAATTTGATATCGAAGGCCTTAGCGAAATTCTGACCGAGGAAGTGCGAAGTGCCTGCCTGTAGGGCCTTGCCGTCGCGCATCATGGCTTCGATGCAGTAGGTGCGCACGGCGCCGGCGAAACGTTCCCGTTCGGTCTTCTCTCCGGTGAGAACCGGCAGAGCCAGCCAATCTTCCGCCAGCTTGCGATAGCACTCCAGCATGGTTTTGGCTTCCGCTTCCGCTTCCTCTTCCGTGGCGTGGGCGGTGTGCCCTTCCTGCCAGAGAAACTCAGCGGTGCGCAGGAAGAGGCGGGTGCGCATTTCCCAGCGCACTACGTTAGCCCACTGGTTGATGAGCAGGGGCAGGTCGCGCCAGGAATGAACCCATTTGGCGAACATGTAGTTGATGATGGTTTCCGAGGTGGGGCGGACAATGAGCGGCTCTTCCAGTTTCTTGCCGCCGCCATGGGTGACCACGGCGCACTCGGGAGCGAAGCCCTCCACGTGCTCGGCTTCTTTCTTGAGGAAGGACTCCGGTATGAATAAAGGAAAGTAGGCGTTGGAATGGCCGGTCTCTTTGATCATGCCGTCCAGGGCTTCCTTAATGTTTTCCCAGAGAGCGTAGCCGTAAGGGCGTATGACCATACAACCCTTGACCGGGGCATAGTCTGCCAGTTCCGCTCCCGTGACGGTGTCGGTGTACCAGCGGGAATTGCCTTCCACGCTGCCCTCATCGCCGTCTATGTCCAGGTCCAGTTCCGGCTCCTTGACTTCAGTTTGCGCCTTTGCATCAGAGGCCATTTGCTTTATCTCCCTTGAGGTTTTGACAGTATAGACCAAGCCGCTCCGCCCTGAAGCCATCGCCGGGCAGTGTTTGCCTAGTGTTAAGGCTCGCGGCTATAATTTACGAAGCAGGGGCTGAGAACTTCAGCCGGTTTAAATAATTCGGAGTCCTATGCAGCTTTCCGGCGAATTAGCCAAAGTTAGTTTTGCCAATCTTTTGCAGCTTGTCAGGAGTGGCGGGCTGGCAGGCAAGCTCACCCTCTCGCAAGGGGCGCGCTTGGGCGCCATCCTGATTGAAAAAGGGCTGCCTGTTCATGCCGAGATCGAGGGACTATCAGGAAAGGAAGCACTCTTTGAATTCTTCCTCTGGTTGAGCGGCACCTTTGCCTTCTCCGAAGGCGCCTTCGAGGGTCTCAACAAGACGCTGCCCAGAACAATCAAGTTTAATAACTCCGACGACACTTTTGAGCGTCTTCTCAAAGACGGCATTGCCTATCTGGAAGCCAAACAGTATCTTGATTCTCTCGGTGTGGGTCCGGAATCGGTTTTGAAGGCGGCGGACCAGAAAGGTGACTATGCCCGCACCCTCATGCAGAATCCCGGGCTGGAGCGCATCGACGGTGTTCGCACCCTGGCTGATGCCCTGTCGGCCCTGAATCTGACCGGTCGAGAATTTACCCTGGTAGTGGCCGACTGGTTCTATGGCGGCCTGGTCCAAATCGCCAAGCCCGATTATGGTCTGGGTGACAACCAGGTGGAGTTGCCGGACTGGGTTGTGGCTCGCCTCAAGCAGGACAATCAGGACCTGACCAAAGCCATCGTCGACATGGTTATCTGGGTTGATCGGGTCAAATGTTGGATGTATCAAACAGACGCCGACTTCGAGCGCATTTTGGCGGGACGGGATCTTGGTAACATCGCCGGGGCTGCCTCCATCGTGGCTCGAAGTAGCGGTAACACTGGTGCCGCCGGTGGTGCGCAGTCGGACGTCACGGCGCCGGCTAAGCCGCCCGCCGGTTCTTTCTAGCAAAGGTTGCCTGCCGCTAAGTCTTGTTTCAGGCCAGGGAAGGGCATTCTTGGATGGCTTTGACCAGGTGACGCACTTTCTCTACATCTATAGGATTTTCCAGGATACCCTGGCGTTTGAGAGAACTGGCCACAATCACTCCATTGGCAATGCCCATCAAGGTGGAACAGTTCTCTACCGTGGTGCCGCTGCCAATCAGAATGGGAGTATCAGGCAGTGCTTCCCTTACGTTTTTGAGATCATCCCAGGTGGGTGGTGCGCCGGTGCTGCTGCCGCTCACAATAATGCCGTCAGCCAGACCGCGTTTGACGGTGTCTCTGGCTGCTCTTCCTATATCGCTATCCTGTCCGAGAGGGCTGGCATGCTTGACCATGACGTCGGCCAGAATGCGCACCGAACTTTGAGCTGAGAGGGCGCGTCTATACATATGCAGTTCATGGGCTTCACCCTCTATCAGACCCTGGTCGGTGACCATGGCGCCGCTTAAGACGTTGACCCGGATGAATTGTGCTCCAGATGTGGCTGCAATCGCAAGGGCGCTCAGTCCGTCGTTTCGAAGCACGTTTACGCCGATGGGCAGATCGCAGATTATGGCCGTGCGCTGCACCGCCAGGGCCATGGCGCAGGCTGTGGCCGTGTCCACTCTGTTTTTCACAAAGGGAGCGTCGAAAAAATTTTCGATGATGATACCATTGGCGCCACCACTGGCCAGGGCCGTGGCCTCTTGTTCCGCCCTCAAGAGTACCGGCTCTAAATCGCCGCCATATCTGGGAGAGCCGGGCAAGGGCAAAAGGTGAATGACGCCGATGACCGGTCTATCTGTGCCGAATAATTCGTATAACATGGCTTCTCTTCTTCTCAGTTTTCTCTTGGGTTTCTCTCTGGTGCTTCTAAAGCGAATTCAATTTATTGATTTTACTCGCTCGCCTGCCCGGGGCGCATGCTCTGCGGTCACCCTAGCTTGCTAAGACCGCCCGACCGTTCCGCATGGGCCGGGACGATGCCGGCCCGAGGCTGTAAAAGCTCATCAGCAGCGAGTTTCATCCTTGCCAGTTGATGGTTGCAAGGAGGTGGCGATAGTGGCGCAACTTGTGCCGCTTGACAAGACTGGGTCTGATGCTTCTTGCCAAGATGATACGGCTGCGCTATTGGATCTATCAATGGCTTACTGGGCTTGGAAACTCCTGGTTTTCCGGCTGCTCGGGGCATTTCCCCCATGTCCTGCCGAGCTTGCAAAGATCTATTTGAATTTACTCAGCTTAGACATCTTGAAGACCAAGACATAAGTTCATAGATTCTCTATGCCCTTATTCCCCCTAATAGCTCAGAGACACTAACTCCAGGAAACTACCCAGTTTTCATCACCTATTTCATTTAGAACCTGGTTCTTTGAGCGAACACAGTCTTAAACAGCGCTTGGAACAATAGAACGCTGTCTGTTGGGAAGCTAAGAGTTAGTAGCAAATTTTTTCATCCTGATCACCAGGGCTCCTTTCAACGGGATTCCTCTTGCTAAGGTCACGGTAGCCAGCCCAGTCGACGCGACTGGTCATTTTGCTTCGGCTTGCTTGTGATGGCGCGGTGAGATGGATCGGACGGCGGCGAGCGCACGAGTCTGTTTCGGCAGGCTTTTTGTCGCCGCCCGGTGCACAACCAAATCGGTTTTGTAAGCGTTCGAAAAACAGCAAGTTTAAAAAAGGGTCACGCTTGCAACTTAGTCTGCGCGGTCTCGATAGGTCCGCCGGAACTTCGTAGCCTCAACCTATCCAACAAGCAAACCTGCAAACAAAACAAACCATGCCCAATTCAGGGCAGGCCCCGCAAGGGCTACCAAGAGAAAAGGAATCCCATTATGAACAACAAGAACCACAGCCGTAGCGCTCCCGTCGACGCCGAGAAGCTTCTCAAGAAAGCCAAAGGCTCCATGATTTTCGGTCTGAAGTCGTGGATCAAGGCGCTGGAGATGGCGGACGGGTCGAAGAAGAGCGAAGACAAGTATTGCTACGATGTAGCCGCCGATGCCTCCACCGGCTGCATTCGTCTCAAGGCTGACGGCAGCATCGTCGAGGGCACTTTCAAGAGCCGCGATGAATGGGCCGCCATCGGCAAGCCGGCTCGCCTGGCCTCTATCGGTCTGCGCAGCCGCAAGGATGAGCTGGAGTCGGAGAACAAGGAGCGTGTCGAGTACACGTTCAACGTCATGACCGGCGAAGCCCACCTGAGCAAGGGTGGTGTCGTGATCACCAGCGAGCCGGTCGGCATCGCTGCCTGGGCCGCAGTCGGCCAGCCGGTCGAGGTGCGCCTCTTCCAGCAGCTGAACGTGGCGCGCGAATGGGGTATGGAGGAAGCCTTCAACACCACTCGCGAGCGCATGATCAAGTACGGTGTCATCCGCAAGCCTCCGGTCTCGGCTGAAGGCAAAGTCTCCACTCCTGCTGCCTGAATTACCAGGGCTGAGGAATTTCCCTTGATCGGAGCTCGGCAATCAGGCCTGAGCTCTGTAGATACGCATCGGGGTAATCCCCACCTCATTACAGCAAGAGGCAAATAATGAAAATCAAGTACATGCTGCTTGCCCTGGTAGTTGTCATCTTTACTCTCGCCATTTCCGCGCCCAACTTCGTTGGGTCGCTCCAGGAGCCGGCGAAGGAGACGACTTCTCAGGTCAGCACCAACAACAATCCGCGTGGCGGCAGTGCCGTCGAGCAGAAGCTTTCATACAGCGATCTGCAGCGCGAACTCAGCCAGAACCCTTCCGCCATCAAGAAGCTGGTCTTCTTGAAGGAAGGCAATGGCGTTCAGACTGCCGTGGTCGAAAAGGCTGACGGCAGCAAGGCCCGTGTCGAACTGCCCGGCGAAGCCGGCACCCAGGTGCTGCTCGATGCAGCCGGCAAGGGCAATGTCGCCGTCGAGGTTCAGAAGCGCGAACCCACCTTCTGGGAGAGCTATGGCGGGCTGATCATCATGATCGGCATCTTCGCCCTCTTCTTCTGGTGGATGCGTCGTGGCGGTCCTCAGGGCGGCATGGTCAATCAGGTGACCCGCATTCCTCAGGGCCAGAAGTCCAAGGAAGTGGTCACCTTCAAGGACGTGGCCGGTGCCGAGGAAGCGAAGCAGGAGCTGATGGAAATCGTCAGCTACCTCTCCAACCCCGGCCGGCTCAAGCGCCTGGGCGGTAAGGCTCCGTCCGGCGTGCTGCTCATCGGTGATCCCGGCAACGGTAAGACGCTCCTGGCCAAGGCCGTCGCTGGCGAAGCCGGTGCGGAGTTCCATGAGATCTCCGGCTCGGCTTTCGTGGAAATGTTCGTGGGTGTCGGTGCTCGCCGCGTTCGCGACTTCTTCCAGAAGGGTCGTGAGAAGCGTCCGGCTGTCATCTTCATCGACGAAATCGACGCCGTCGGTCGCCAGCGTGGCACCGGCGTTGGTGGCGGTAACGACGAACGTGAGCAGACCCTGAACCAGATTCTGGTCGAGATGGATGGCTTCAACGACAACGAAGGCATCATCTTCATGGCTGCCACGAACCGTCCCGACATTCTCGACCCGGCGCTCACCCGCCCCGGTCGTTTCGGTCTGCACATCCTCGTGGATGCGCCGGACAAGCACGGTCGTATCGGCATCCTCAAGGTGCACAGCCGCAACAAGAAGCTGGCTGAAGGCATCGAACTGGATGTGATCGCGGCCAACACCCCCGGCTTCAGCGGCGCCCAGCTGGCTGAGCTCATGAACGAATCGGCTCGTGTTGCCAACCGTCGTATCGATCGCGAGATCGAGAAGCTGGTTGCCGGCGGCATGAGCAAGAGCGAAGCGGCGGCCAAGGTGCCCGAGAAGATCACCATGGAAGACCTGGACGAAGCGGCTGACCGCGTTCAGATGGGTCCGGCCAAGGAAGGTCGCGCCAAGCGCATGTCGCGTCTCGACATGCTCAACACCGCCGTGCACGAGCTCGGACACGCCTGGGTCTCCCAGGATGCCTTCGAGCGCGAAATGGGCGGCGACCCGGTCACCAAGATCACCATCGTTCCCCGCGCTCGTGCGCTGGGTTACACCATGGCCATGCCTTCGAGCGATCGCTACGGCATGACCGACTCCATGCTCAAGGCTCGGATCCGTATGGCTCTGGGCGGTCGTGTGGCGCAGGAGGTCTTCCTGAACACGGTGGACACCGGCGCTTCCAACGACTTCAAGCAGGTCTGGAACATTGCCACCAAGATGGTCACCGAACTGGGCATGTCCAAGCTCGGCCCGATCTGCATCGGCGACGGCGGCGGCAATCCCTTCCTGGGTCGTCAGTTGGCCAACAACCACCAGGTCGGTCCGGCTCTGTCCGACAAGATCGACGAGGAAGTTCGTCGCATCATCGACGAGTGCTACCATGAAGTGGTGGCTATGCTCAAGCGTGATGCCGAGTGCTTCATGAAGGTGGTCGACGTTCTGATGGAGAAGGAAACCATCCTCGGACCGGAGTTCGTCAAGCTCCGCAACGAGACCGTCTGCGCTGTTCCGCTCAAGACGCTGCCCGCTTCCGTGGCGGCTGTCGTCGAAGCGCCGGCGCCGACCGTTGTCTCTGCCGACGCTGCCGCCGCAGCGACGGACAAGGGTGCCGTTGTGGCTCCCGAATCCGGGCAGGGCAAGTAACGCGTCAGTTCCCTGAGACGGGCGTGGTGAGAAGTCACTGCGCCCGTCTTTCAACCAAAACACATAACCAAGTAGGTCGAGCTGAAGAGTTCGACCTGCGGAGGATTTACTATGTTCAGACTCTTCACATTTCCTCTGCTCCTGGCCGCCTTCGGACTTTCCGGCGGCGCTGCTTATGTCCAGGATATGTTCGCCGGGATGGGTAGCTTGCCTTCCATCATCGGCATGATTCTCGGGCTCTGCCTGCTCATCACTATTCACGAGCTGGGTCACTGGCTTGTGGCGCGTCTTTGCGGCATGCAGACGCCGGTTTTCTCAATCGGTTTCGGCAAGCGCGAATGGTCGCTGGTGCTGGGCAAGTTCTGGGAGACGGAGTTCCGTATCGCTCCCATCCTCGCCGGTGGTTACGTCTCCATCCCCGAGCTGCTCGACGAGACCAGCTTGAATGAGGCGGCCAAGGACGGCGACCTGCCCAAGAACCTGCGCGTCTTTCCGGTCTGGCAGCGCATTGCCGTTGCCGCCGCCGGTGTGACGTTCAACATGATTTCCGCGGTATTGATGGTCTTCGTGCTGTTCACCTTCTGGGGGCAGCCGGACTACAAGGTGAACTCCACCTATATCCGCGACCTTTCCACCCAGGTAACGGTGGCTCGGGATGCCGGTTTGCAGCCCAAGGATCAGTTCGTTTCGGTGGACGGCCGCCAGGTTGTCTCTCCGGACGACCTCTCCGCTGCTCTCAAGGCCAACAAGGAGAAGCCCGTTCAGGTTGTGGTGAAGCGTGGTAGCGGCGACGTTACCGTCACCGTCACCCCCACCAAGGACGGCACCATTGGTATCGTGCTTGGTGCCAATGCCGAGCGCATCTACAAGGAGATGAGTGTCGGTGATGCTGCCGTCAATTCCGTCAAGGTGACCGGCAAAGTGCTCGACATGACCTTCAAGGGCTTCGGCATGATGCTTGGTCTGGTGGAGAAGCCGGCCAATATCTCCGACGCCGACATGGAAGTGCGCGGCATCGTCGGCATTGTGCAGATGGGTGCTGGTGCTCTCGGCACCGGTGCTTTTGACTTCATCTGGTTCCTGATGGTCATTTCCATCAACCTGGCGGTCATGAACATCCTGCCCATCCCGGTGCTGGACGGCGGACACATCGTCTTCTTCCTGATCGAGGGTGTGACCGGCAAGCCCGTCAATCCGCGCACCAAGGCACTGCTCTCCAACATCTTCGTGATGTTGCTTCTGGCGCTCTTCGCGCTCGGTCTCTTCAATGACCTGAAGCACATCGTCGGCGGCTGAGGAGCTTGCTTCACGGTGCCAACACCCAACCCCAACTAGAGGAGAACACATATTGATGCTCCTGCTAATCAGCCTGGCACTGGCTGCGCTGGCGTTTTCGTGCGGCGCATACGTAGGCAAGGGTAAAGCCCTTGGCGGCATGCAGGTAGTGATACTCTGGAGCTGGGTGGTCCTTCTGACCCCCAGCACGGCGTATCTCTATTGGGTGGGCGGACCGGCGGTCATTCTGGCTGTCTTTCTGCTTTTCTGTCTTGCCGAAATTCTGGCGCTCCTTCTCTTTTGCTCGCGGGACAATTCCCCGAGCAAAGGTGAAAAGGAACTGCTGGAGCGTCTGCAAAAGCGCGACTAGCGCCGGCGCGGACGTGAAATCATAACAAAACAAGCGTTTTGGGCAGGGTGTGTTCTTCAAGTTCCCTATGGGAGCTTGTTTGAACGCACCCTGCTTTTTTTGATTGGAAGTAATAGACCGGTCGACTACATTGGCGCAAAAGAAAAAGCTGGGCTGCCCTTGCGTTCGTGAGAGGCGTAGCTCTGCTGCACAGGCACTGAATCCCCTCGGTTGGTGGTGGCCCTTCTGTGATAAACTAAGCTAAGTAAACTAAGGGCGAAAATGACAATGGAAAAGGTCAATATTCACCAGGCCAAAACACAACTTTCTCGTTTAATTGAGCAAGTATTGCGTGGCGAACCGTTCATCATTGCCAGAGCTGGAAAGCCGCTGGTGAAAGTAACTCGCATTGATGCGCCCGCTGCCGGGCAGAGCCGCCGCCTGGGCTTTTTGACCGGACAGTTCACTGTTCCTGATGATTTCGATCGTATGGGTAGTGATGAGATCGAGTCTAGTTTTGGCTTCTCTGGAGAAAGTGCGGAATAGTTAGTGAAGATTTTGCTCGATACTCACTTGCTTCTCTGGGCTGCTGCCGCACCGGAACGACTAGCGCCTGCAACTCGTTCCATGCTGGAGGATCCATCGACGGAATTGTTGTTCAGCGCCGCCAGTCTCTGGGAAGTGGCAATCAAACAAGGCCTCGGTCGAGCCGACTTTCAGGCTGATGCCAGACTCTTGCGACGGGGGCTGATAGACAACGGTTATCTTGAGCTGGCAATTTCTGGTGCTCATGCTGTATTTACTTCGAGCCTGCCGCCGATTCATAAAGATCCCTTTGATCGCATCCTCGTGGCTCAGGCTACTGTTGAAGGTATTGTTCTTTTGACTACCGACGAGATTGTGGCACGTTATCCGGGTCCGGTCAGGAAAGTGGAGTAGGAGTACCTTTCCGGCTCCTTTTCGCTGAGCTGGTGTTCCCTTATTTGCTTTTTTGCAGCGGAAGAAGAGACCGGTCTATTATTGTTGTTGAAAAAAATCAGCTTCCTTGGGCATTTAAGTGAGATGGTGCCTGCGCCGAACTCCGTTCAGCCCACAGGCAAATTAATGCAACAGTGCCATCCGGGCACTGTAATTTAGCCAACTTCCATCCGCGCTAGAGGCGGATGGTTAGGTTTGAATCAAGCCTTCCTGTTGTGAGCGCCTCTGGAAGAGATACACTGAAGTTCTCTTGCCGCGAAAATTCGGTGTCCTTACCTTGCGAATTAAGACCCAGGAGGCGCGCAGCATTTGATGAAATTTCCGGCTGCCGGTTAAACCGCCTTCCGGCTGACCGATGTAAATCAAACGGTCACCCTTGAAGTGAGCGAGGGCTCTATTAGACATGGAACGCACGGCATAAGGGGTATTAGCATTCCAATCGTGGGGCGGCCAGCACAGCATCAGCGCTCTTTCAGGATGGCGAACAACGGCTCGGGCACCTCCGGCTAAGACCGTCGTGAAGCTCTTCACCGGTTCGCTGGTCTTTTCGTTTCGGTGATATCGGTTGGAGCCAAGTTCGACAGGGTTAGAATCGTAAGCGATGACATCGGCGCCGCTCTCTTTCAAAAGGCTTGCCCAGTAACCGGTGCCGGCACCGATTTCGACAATCCCCAGGGGACTGAAGTCTCTGATTTCCCGGATCGTTCTTTCCGTCGGCACCGCCCAGGAAAAACGATGAGCGAGGCTCCACTGCAAATCCCAGTCGTCATGGGCATCCGGCTGCTTTAGCGCCTCTCTGAAAAGAAGCAGGTAGGGATTATTCATGCTTTCGTCCGGGGGTGAAGGGAAAAGATGTCCAGTTGTTCGCCGTGCAGTTCCGCATAAGCCTGGAGAACAGTCATGGCTCTTACCAGCGGCAGGAGCGCTGCTAAAGTCGGAGGTAACTCCGGCAAATTTTCAATTTCAGGCTTGGTGTCGGTCATATGATTTACCTCTCTTGCTGGATCAGACGGTCCTATTTGAGCGACATTGAGAAGCTGTAATAGGGGACTTCGTGATATGTGCGGTTATCGCCTACACAGGTAAAGCCGCACTTCTCGTAGAAGGGGCGAACGCCGTACAGGCAGAATGAATGAACTGAAAGAGTGCCGATATTGAGGAGCCGGCAGCGGCTGACAGCGAACTCCACCAGTTTGCGGCCGATTCCCTGTCCGTGTGTGTTTGACCGGATGGCCACGGCCTCTATGTTGCCATTCTGGGAATCAGTGCGCAGACAAAGTGCCCCTGCGATTCCTTCCCGGTCGCGGTAGACATAGTAATTACCCTTGGCGATCTCCTCTGCGATCCACTCCGGCGTATCCCAGGGAAAGGAGCAGGGAAGGTCGATGCGAAGCTGCCGGTTGAGCAGGCTTATTTCCTCAGTATCATCTGGATTTGCGATTTGAATCATAGGTGCCTCCCATGGGGCAAGACATTACAAAGTGAGCGGCTGCTCTGCCCATCGACCAGGAGTCTGATCGAGAAGGCGCGTGCAGCCACGGTTTGTTTTACGAAGCAGCGATTGCTTTTGAGGCCGTCTGTCCCTGCTGCCATTTGCGACAGAAAGCCAGCATCTGGTCCCGGCGCAGATAGGCGAACACCACCAGGGCAATGGTGGCGATGGACCAGAGTGCCATGAAGAGGCTGAAGAGGTCGCCTGTGGCAGAGAATAGAACGAGAAAGAAGCCTCCCGTGATGGTTTCTTTGAATGCCACCACCCCCAGAGCTTTGTCGCTCAAGATCAGTGATATGAGCAAGAAAGCCAGGTGACGAAGCTTCTGGTTAATGCGTTCTTTCAGTAGGGCTAGGTAGTACATGGAGTAGACCCCTTACTAAGTAATTAGTGTTTAGGAGGTTTGATCCTGTTAAGCCAGCCTCCAGCCGGTTTGAGCAGGTCTGAAGTGGTTGACGACGATGATGTCGCCGGTTCTTGGTGCGGCCATGATTTCTTCCCGATGTCGAAAGCCGAACAGCACGTTGTAAGGGAGCGCTTTCCACCTCACGTTGTAGGGAGACCTGCCTCCGTTCCACTGGTTGCGTTCATGGTGAAAGCGCAGAATCGAGTAGGTTGCGGCAGTCAGAAGAAGCGGCAGGAAGAGCTGAGGGAAAGTGAAGAGGCAGAGTATGAGCGCAGCGAGCTGACTGTGAGAGAAAAGAACGAAGCCGTTCAGATTGAGGTAGTTTTGGGTTAAGGTCTTGGTCATTTGATTTCTCCGTAGTTGAAAAATAGGGGCTTGGTCGGGCTGCTTCAGCCGGCAGCGGCCAAGACGATGTTGGCGATGTTACTGATGGCGTTTGCCGGTGTTCCTGGGGCGGTTGCCGAGAACTTGAACATGGGATTGACGGAGCCGTAACTCAGCACTGGTGTGTAGCTGAAGGCCGTGCCGTGGAAGATGCTCTCAGGGTCTCTCAGGTGCAGGTTCGGACAGACCTTGAGCAGCTGATTGAAGCATTCTCCGAAAGTTTTCAGAGCTTCCAGGGTCCAGTGGCTTCCCAGGTCTACTTCCTTGGCGTTACTCAGAAAGTTTGCCACCGGCAGATAGAGTTCGCACATCTTCGCTATTTCTTGAAGCATGCTGGTCAGGTAGTGGCTGCGCTCGGTTTGACGGTAAACGGGAATGGTCAAATCGACCATTTCGGACCGGCTTCTCGCTTTGGTGAAGTCAGTCGTGCTCTCCAGTCTGGACTCTGCGCACAAGATGACAAACTGGTGGAAAGGCTTGACGGCTGCCACTCTCTCAGGCAGAGGTTGGGTTTCTCCGATTTGCTCTATTAACCGTAACCGGTTCAGGTGATAACCGAAATTCGTTGCTTGCGCAATGATTTCCGGCGCCGCAGAGAGAATATTTCGGCTGCCTGGATGAAGTACCGCTGAGCCGAAATAGCCGCGACCGGCCACGTCGTCGCCCATCAAAGCTACCTCGCCGAACCTGGTCAGATGCGTGGCCAGGGCTGAGGCGATAAGGGAGCGGCCGGAACCACCCTGAGTCGAGGTTACGAGAATTACAAAGGGTTTCTTGCCGGGAGAAGGAGATTGCATGGTAAACCTCTTGGTTTGGGGAGTCGAAGACAGCTGTCGGCAAAGGCACTTTTGCAAGCAAAGTTGACCCGACCATCGAAAAGATGGAAGGGTTTTCCTTGTTAGGGCTGATGCGATTTGCTTTGGCTGTGAGGACCCTGTGAAAAAAGAAATGGTTTGGTTTGCTACTTCAATATGAGTAATATCTTTGAAGCGCGACAATCCTTCTTGGAGGCTTAGGCTCTTATTTAATTAGTAATAGGGAGCTAGAATTTCAGTTTTTATATATGACAGGTTTTGATCTGTTGGCGGCGGCTCAGAAATCTATCCCGGGGTGGCCTGTAATTAGCCCCGGTTCCGACACAATGGCGAAGTACTTGCGAACGGTTTGAAAGAGATGTTTTGGGTTGTCAGAAATAGTCCGATTAACCTTGCAGTTATCTTGTGGTCGGTCCACTAACTGAGGGCTTGCTGGCAATATAATAGGGTGTTCCTGTCCCCGGCTCGGTGCTTGGGACAGGACTGGCAGGCTCAGTCAGGTCGAGCGGCAGTGCCGAAGCGACGACACTTACATCACTCCCAAGAGGTCCCCATGTCCAGGCTAGCGCTTGTAAGAGATCCCAGGTTTCAGAAACATCAAACTCCCGATGCCCATCCGGAAACTCCCCATCGCCTGGTGGCAATAGACAATGTCATCAGCCGTTTCAGCCTCGAGCACGGTCTGACGGAACTGCCTCCCCGTGCGGCTGAGACCGGGCAGATTGCGGCTGTGCACAAGCCTTCCTACATCGAGGAATTGCATGAGAATGCCCTCAAACTGAGCGGGGAGGAACTGATCAAGCTGGACGGCGATACCTTCATGGGGGCTGAAAGCTTTGATACTGCCTTATTGGCTTGCGGTGCCGGTCTGGTAGCGATTGATGCAGTTAAGGGCGGTGAAGTACAGTCGGCGTTCGTGGCGGTGCGTCCGCCTGGTCACCATGCCCTGGCCGATAAGCCCATGGGTTTTTGCTTGTTCAACAATGTGGCCGTGGCCGCTCGTTACGCCCAGACTCGGGGCTACCAAAAGGTCTTTATCATTGACTGGGACGTTCATCATGGTAATGGCACCCAGTGGGCCTTCTATGATGATCCCAGTGTCTTTTTTACTTCCTTCCAGCAATACCCTTTCTGGCCTTACGATTCGGGCTGGTTTACGGAAGACGGACTGGGTGATGGGCGCGGCCATAACATGAATATTCCCTTGCCGCGGGGCACGGGAGACCGGGGCTATCTGAAGGCCTTCGATCGCCTGGTAAAGCCTCTGTGCGAGGCGTTTGCGCCCGATCTGATCATGGTTTCGGCTGGATACGATGCACACCAGGACGATCCTCTCGGTCAACAGCGCATCTCCACGGCCGGTTATGCCATGCTCAGTCAACGGGTGGTTGATCTGGGACGGGCTCTGGGCGTGCCCTGTGTCGTTTTTCTTGAAGGCGGCTATAACGTCAAGTCTCTCTCCGAATCGGCCGTGGCCACCATGCGAGTTTTGAATGCCCGCAATGATTCGGAGTTGGGTGAGGTACATGCCTCCTATCTGATGCCCTATGCCGCAGCCTCCAGCAATCACATAACCGGTGACAGCAGTGAGCATCAGGTGGACGAGCGGATCGACGAAGTTCGCCGTCATTTTGCTAAGTACTGGCGCGTCTTGCGCTAGGGCTTAATGGTGCCGTTCCACACCCCTGAAGTGCCCTCTATCCCGGGTAGTCAGGAGCTAGCGCGAGTTTTGCCGAACGAAAAGAAGCAAGTATGAGCAGTCGCTTCGTCAGTCACCGGAAGGATGTCAAGGAATTCGGACCCGCTCAGCCATTTTGAAAGGCTTTTGCACACTGTTTCTCGGGGGACGAAGGGGCTCGTTTCTGAGGCTTGTCAGGAGAACGGCGAGGGCGGCTCAATTTTCAGTGCCTGATAGAGGCCTTGAGTAAGAGCGCGCCTGCCTGTAACTTGAGTTACCACTTTACCCACTATCTTCTTGAATCCAAATAACAGAGCTTTTCTTTAAATCACCACCCCGTCCGGCTACTCGCCAGTAACCCCTTTGGTTACTGCCTGTCAGACCGACTATGGTGATGCTGTTAAGTGCAGTCGCATTGCGGTCTTCGCTATGTAGTCGGGCGATTCCGACTGACTTTACCTGGTAATTCAACCGGGAGAGTTGACGTGCTTTGGATTCCAGATGAGCTTTGGAGCTCCTCTTTATGAGTACGAACAATCAAATAAATCTCTGTATACCGAGCACCGGTCTAGGCGCTGAGAGCGATTGGCGAAGGCTGTACGAAGCTGCCTTCCCCGTCGATGAGCGTATGCCGGTCTCTGAAATCTCCTCGCTGCTTTCCACAACGGGCATGCTCTTGCATCGCACCACGGACAAAGACGGCGCGCTCCTCTGTTTCTCGCTGGTTACTCCCATGAGTAACTTTTCTCTCTTGGCTTACATTGCTACCGACCAGACCCGCAGGTCCGGTGGTGTTGGTACGAAGCACATGCAGGCACTGCTCGTCAGTCTGAGGGAGAAATTCCCGCAGCACCTGGGCCTCTTTCTTGAGATCGAATCCACCAAGGAGAAGGGTCTCAGTCCGGAGGAAGAGAAGAACCGTCAGCGTCGACTGCAGTTCTATCTCAAGCTCGGTGCCAAACGTCTGATTGATCGCGATTATCTCCTGCCCAGTTATGTGCCCGGCACCAAGGCTCGCTACGGCGAACTGCTCTGGTTTGAATACGAGCGCAAGCTTGAGGAAAACCAGCACAAAGACATTGGTCCGGTTATCTGTGAAATCTACAGGCGAGGCTATGGTGTTTCGCATCTGGATGAACAGTTCACCAGGGTCATGTCGCAGTTTCCGTCCGTGGATGGAGCTACCTGTCTGGACCGGGATGCTGTTAAGCAAGCAGAGGCAGAGTCTGAAAAGGGAACTGGTTTCTGGAAATGGCTGAAGGCTTTTCTGAAACGCATCTTCGGAGGCAAATGGCGTAGTTCCGGAAAGTCACCCAAGTGATTAACCCGGGCTGTCTCCAGGCTGTGAATCGGCATGAGTTGTCTGTCGGTTTTCAGCGCCGTTCCTTTTGAGGGAGAGGTTTAGATTCTGATACTTGCCCTGGTGGCAAGCGTCCTGATCTATTGCTCTCCCTTTTTGTTTAAAAGTACTAGGTGGAATAGTGGAGCGCGAAAGCTGGAATCCAGGACTGCCGCTGTTCCCGGCCGGTAGTGGCGTTTTTGATCTGGAGTTCACCACTGTCGGTTTTGTCGAGAATGCCCTTTCACATTTCTTGCTATCATGGAGCGGTTGTTTAGAGGTGGCTGCTATCAATCCGGTTCTACGTCTCATGCGCTTGGGTTGGCATTTTGCCGGGCAGAGGCGACCACTTATTGTGCTCTACCTGGTGCTCTTTTTGCTGGCGCAAATTGTGGCCCTGGCGGAGCCTTATGTGATTGGTCGCTTGCTCAACTGCCTGCAGGCGGCTACGGCGCCCGGAGCTTTGCCGAAACTGAAAGAGCAGGTGCTTGTCTATCTTGCGATTTTTGCCGCTACCCAGCTTGGTTTCTGGCTCTTCCACGGGCCAGGCCGGTTGATCGAGCGCTACGCTGCCTTTCATATTCGCGCCGACTATAAAATGCATCTCTTCGAGGTCTTGCTTGCGCACCCCCTGCAGTGGCATCGCGATCATCATTCCGGTGATAATATAGACAAGGTCAATAAGGCGTCGACGGCACTCTGGCGATTCTTTGACGAATCTTTTGACTTGCTCTATATGATTTTTCGTCTCTGCGGCGCAGTACTTGTGCTGCTCTTCTTCCTGCCCTGGGTGGGTGTTGCCGCCCTGGTGGCGACGTCTTTGGCTGCGGCTATCATCGTTTATTTCGACCGGCGCCTGGCGCGGGTTTATATGGAGCAAAACCTGATCGAGAACCGCGCTGCCGCGGCACTGTTCGACTATCTCTCCAATGTTGTTACCGTGCTTACTTTGCGTCTTGAGAAGCGACTCTCTCTTTCGCTGCGCGAAAAACTTATGGCGGCTCTGCCGGTTTTTCAACGGGGTAGCTGGTTGAACGAATGGAAGTGGTGCCTGACTACAATTCTCATTACCCTCATGATTGTCTGTTGTATGGCCGGCTATGTCTGGCAAGCCCTGGTGGGCGGTGCAGTGCTTATGGCCGGTACCTTCTTCACGCTTTTTGAGTATTTGCGGCGTATCGGCGATTCCTTCTACAGTTTTGCCCTTACTTACGGCACGGTTGTGCAGAACGCCGCCGATGTGGAAAGCGCCAATGCCATATTGCTGGAAGCTCGGTCGCAGGAGGCGCTGCCGCTTCCGGTTCTGGGCCCGGCTTTGCCGGAAAACTGGCGACGCATCGTGGTTGAGAATCTCAGTTTCAACTACGAAGATGATGAGCATAGAGAACATCATCTTTATGACGTGAGTATCGTGCTGGAGCGCGGTAAAAGCGTTGCCCTTGTGGGACCGTCGGGTAGCGGCAAAACTACCTTACTCAGTCTTTTGCGAGGCATTTACTTTACCGAGGCTGCCGTTTCCTGCGACGGCGCTCCGTTGCCCTATGGCTTGAAGCATCTGGCGGCCTGTACCACCCTTATGCCGCAAGATCCTGAGATATTCAACGATTCGGTGGAGGACAATATCAGTTTCGCTACTGCCGGCAGTGAGGTCGATTTGAAGCGAGCCCTGGTGCTCGCGCGTTTTGAGCCTGTGGTAGAAAGGCTCAACCAGGGACTCAAAACCAATGTGCAAGAAAAAGGCGTCAATCTCAGTGGCGGAGAGAAGCAGCGATTGGCTCTGGCCAGGGGGCTATTCTTCGCCCAGGATAGCGACATTGTTCTGGCGGATGAACCAACCAGTTCAGTGGATGCCGAAAACGAGCGCTTGATTTATCAAGGCATCATCGAAGAATGCCGGGATAAGTGTTTTGTGTCAGCCGTGCATAAGCTCAATTTACTGGATCTTTTCGACTATGTTTATCTCTTCGGAGAGGGACGCATAGTTGAGCAGGGAAGCCTGTCCGAGCTGCTTATTGCCGGTGGTGAGTTCTCCCGGGTTTATCGAGAAAACTACGGCTAGCTGCTGGGGAAGAGCACCACGGTGCTGCCTGTGCGTTTGGCTTGTTCCAGGGCTTCCTGGGCGGCAGCGATCAAGATGCCCGGGTGTTCGCAGGTATCGGGAACACTGGCCACGCCAAAGCATATGCAGATATTGCTGCGGTCCAGACCCGGTGCCAGTGGGCTTGAGAGTAGTGCCTCCTCGATGCGGGCGCAAAGTTGCATGGCTTCGTTGCAGCCGGTGTGAGGCAGAACCAGACATAGTTTGGGGTCTTTGTAATGACAGAGGCAGTCGAGCACTCGTCCGACGCCCTGAATACGATTGGCGCTTTCGTGCAAAAGGCGCACTGGCGGTAAGCTGAGGGTTCCATCATTGAGCTTGAGGGCCAGTTCAAAAAGCACAAAGGCGAAAGGGGTCTGGTAACGCTGGTAGCGGTTGAATTCTTGAATGAGCAGATGGTAGGCATAGGCTTCCGAGAACAGCCCGGTTTCCTGCCGTCGCATCTGCCATTGCAGGGCTTCCAGAAGACCGCGATCCAACTCGACTGGTGCGGGAAGATCCGGTCTGGCCGAGCGCACCGGTACTTCCGGTCGAGGCGGCGGCGTTGGTTCCTCCAGAGCCGGTGCCTGCTTTGATGTGTCCACATAGGTCTGGAGTGCGCGATTTGGATCGCCTTCGGCGGAAATCAAACTCTGAATCAAAAAAGTGTCCATGCTGTCGTGGCTCCACAGCACGGCTGCATCCAGGGACTCCCCGGCATGCAAGGTCCAACTGGGACCTTCTTCGGAACCGTCGGCCGTGCTCACTCGCAACACAAATGTGGTTGGGGATGAGGCCGCTTTCCATGGCAATTCGATGATTGCTCTTGGATGTTTACTGGCCTGGGCCATGGCAAAATCCAGGTCTTGAATGCTGGGAATGGATGCTAATTTGGTAAGTCGGACGTTGGCGCCAGCGGTTGTCTTGAACGAATCATGTAGTGGCATAGACTGGTAAATTGGCTGAGTCAGGGTAGTACTGATGGTTTATTACCCAGAGCGCCGCTCAAATACACCAAAAAATCGGCTGGATCTTGAGCTTTAACCTTTACGTCGGCGACCTGGCTGAACCTGTCGGCAGACGCAGGGCGTAGGCGCCAGGAATACCCGGGATGTCAGGAGGGCGGTGCTCTCGGGCTTGATTTCAGCGTGGCCTAGCTAGCGTATTGATGGACTTCGCTTGGCAACGCGCCTCGATGGCTCAGCCGGGCCTCTGTGATATCTAATTTAGTAGCCTGTAAAGAGATCTGATTGAGATCTCATGACTGAGTTACTTAGGCTGCTTCTGTATTTTTTCTTCCAAACCGAGTTTCTTAACTTAGATCTCTAAAGCATCTCCCCCGAGCCTGCGCCCCCATTTTCTTCGAATCGAATGTTCGAAGTGTCAGGCCGGTCTGGTAACAGTCAGGGAACTAACGCTCTCTGCTGGCCCTGGATTTTGCTGGAGTTTCTAATTCCTGCCTTGAAGGCGGGTTTAACTATCAGGAGTTTCACATGTTATTTGCATCTCCGGAGTGGCTCTGGGCCGCTCTGCTATTGCCTGTGTTCTGGTTTGTACTGCGCCGTCGGGGCAAGATCGGGTCGACCCATGTCGGCTCCCTCGGCAAGCGACCAGGCAGCCGCATTCTCATTTACCTGCCGGGGGTCATGCTGTCGCTGGGCTTTCTCGCTCTCGTGGTGGCAATGGCTCGCCCGCAGGAGGTTTTCTACGACAGCGACGTGACTGTCAAGGCACGGGATATCATCATCGCCGTGGACAAGTCCGGCTCCATGTCCAGTCCCATCTCCGGTCCGCTGCCCCGCTCCGTTGTAGGAGTTACCGACCTCGATCGCGAGTGGCCGGGCAAGCCGCCCAAACCCAACACACCGGTGGAGACATTTCGTGGTCAGGAGTCGCACTCCAGGCTGGAAGTGGCTCAGGCTGCCGTGCTCGATTTCGTGCGCAACCGCTACGCGGCCAAGGCCGGCGACCGCATCGGCATCATGGTCTTTGACGATACGCCTGTCTGGTCCTGGCCTCTCACCCATGACCTGAAGATGATTTATCGCAAAGTGCGCTTCGTCGATGAGGGCACCGGTGGTGGTACCAATTTTGGTAACTATCCGCCCGGGCCGGTCGACATGGCTGCCGAGCACTTCGATGAGCTGGGCAAGGCCAAGAGCCGGGTGATGATCATGGTCACCGACGGCGAGAACGACCTGACCCCTCAGGCTAAGTCGCGCATTGCCGACATCATTGCCAAATGGAATGTTCGCTTCTACGTCATCGGCGTGGGTGAGACCATGTCCCGCGGCTATCCGGACATCATGCGGCTGGCTGAGAGCGTCGGCGGTCATGTCTTCGGGGCGGAAACGTCGGAAGACATGCAGAAGATTTTTCTTGCTATCGATCAGTTGGAGCGTTCCGACATCAGCACTTATGGTGCTCAGAAGCGTAAGGAGCTTTTCATGCCCTTTGCTCTGGCGGCACTGCTGCTCCTGACGCTGGCTTCGCTGGTGCAAGCGCTCATTCACAACGAGTGAGCCTTCAAAGTTTGTTTTTCAAGTCCACATCAGTGGACCCCAAATTGGAGATTTCTATGACGGCGCTATCTCGTATCATGACCCGACACCGAGTCGGGTTGGCGCTTACAACTGTGTTTCTGGCTCTCGCCCTGTTCGGATACGGAGCCTGGAGACTGCTCAGCTACAGCCTGCCCATGTATCAGGAAGATTTTCCGGCCGCGGCTCAATCCGAGAGCGGCAATGTGGCTCTGGCTCTCTACGATGCCGGACTGCAGGCGTACAAGGACGGCGATTTTGATGGAGCGCAGGAGCTTCTCACCAAGGCCTATTCGGCCATGACCGAGGAGAAGCAATCGCTCACGCAGGCGGCCCTGGGCGTCGACCACAAACTGGCGGCTCAGGTGCAGTTCCTTCTGGCGGTGACGCTGGAGAAGAAAAAGCAAAAATTCATGGCCATCGAGGCCTACAAACAGTCCCTGCGCCACGACCCCGGCCATATGGAGGCCAAGTACAACCTGGAGCGCTTGCTCATGGCCAGAGGTGGTCAGGGCGAGGGCGACGGTGATGGTCAGGGCAATGGTCAGGGCAAACCAGGCGACAAGACCGGTAACGGCAGTTCCCAGGAAGGCAGGAAGGGGATTTAACTATGTTTGATTTCATCACTGCCGCTGAGGCAATGCTGCATTTTCGCGACCCGCATTACCTGTGGGCGCTCCTTGTCGTGCCGCCCTTACTTCTGGGCGGACTCTGGCTGGCTCTGGCCCGCCGCCGCCACCTGGTTGATTCCTATGGCGACCGCAAGCTGATCGAGCGTTTCGTGGAGCCTATCTCCCGCCGGCGTCTCGTGCTCAAGACCGTCAGTCTGACTCTCTGTCTGAGCCTGCTCATCCTGGCTCTGGCCAGACCGACGCGAGACTCAGGCAAGATCGAGTTCCCGGTTGGCTCCATCAACGTCATGGCTATCGTGGACGTGAGCCGCTCCATGGCCGTTCCCGACTACAAAGGCAAGCTGCCGGAGCCCTTCGCGGCCGGTCGCAGGCTGGACATGGCCAAGTATCTACTGGTGGAAGAGGTTTGCGGTGCTCTTGGTTACAACCAGCTGGGCATAGTCACCTATGCCGGCGAAGCCTTCCCGCAGGCTTTCGTCACCGATGACATGTACCCGCTCAAGTGGGTCATGACCCGGGCCATGAATGTGGGTAAGGCGCCGGGAGAGGGCAGTGAAATTGCCAAGGCTTTCAACCTGGCGTTTCAAATGCTCGACCTTGACGCCAAGAAGGGCAACCGCAATGTCATCGTGCTCTTCTCCGACGGTGGGAATGATTCCACCGATCAGGAGATGCAGGCGGTGCTGAAAGAGCTGAAAGCTCGCAACATCGACCTGATCGTTGTCGGTCTTGGTAAAGCCAGTCAGTCTCCCATTCCTGTGGAGCTGCTGGAACCAGGCGATCGGCGTGGTCAGCGCGGTAAGTACTACGAAGTGAACGGCGAGATCGTCACCACTCGCCTGGAGGAGAACAGCCTGCTGCTCCTCAAGAACCGTGTCGGCGGCCGCTACGTGCGCGTCAGCGAAGCTTCCGACTTCAAGATGACCGAGATGGTGTCCCGTTCGCAGGTGATTTACAAGCCGGGAAGCCTGGAGCTTTTCCCCTGGCTGCTTCTGGCCAGCTTCTTCTTCTTGCTGCCGGCTATTGTGCTGCCGCACCGTGTTCAGTTCTCCGGCAAGGAGAAAGGCATGGGCGACAGAGGAGGTGTTTCATGAGTGCTAAATTGAGAGCCGGAGGATTGGGCGGTGTGGCCGCCACCTTCCTGGCCCTTGTCTGTGTGACCCTCCTGCTCATGCTGGAGAGTGCTCTTTTCTGGAGTGCCAGAGTGGAGTGGCCTGTCTTCCCGGATCAGGTCAAGGCTCACGAGCCGCAAGTAGTGATGGAGGTGGCGCGGGATTTTGGCTATCGCATCGGCGATCCGGTGCCGGTCACGCTCTACATCAAACAGCAACCGGGTACGGTGGTTGACCTGCACAGCATCGCCATCGAAGGCAACTTCGAGATTCGTGGCGAGGAGTTCGGCAACCGCCCGAGACCTTACGAAGAGGTCATGAAGGACGGCAGCAAGCGCATCCGTTTCCAGGTTGAACTGCAGAGCTTTTCTGTGGCTCCCAGCCTGAAAGCGAGCACGGCCATAAGCTACAAGGTGGTGGAAACCAACGACGAGTTTACGGTGACGCTGCCCGCTCTGGTGGTTACCACTTCCAACACCTGGGACAAGCAGGAGCGCATTCTCACCGGTAAGTTGCCGTACCTGCAAGGTTGGCATCTGGTTTGTAACAGCCTCATCACCCTGGCCGGACTTTTCGCTGCCGCCTACTTCTACGTGCTCTATCGGCGCTACCTGGCTCTCCATCCGGAGAAACTGCCGGGGGCCAGGCGTGCTCGCCGTTTCGTCCTGGCGCGCAAGCGCTTTGATGAAGTGTGGGCCAAAATTGAGGGCGGCGACGTGAGCACTGCCAATTACGTGGAGATCGAGCGCATCGTGCGCAGCCTCTACGAAATCGAAAGCAAGACCACCCGGGAAGCCGGCTTCTGGTTCTTGTACGGCAACCGCGGACCCTACCAGGCCGTGGAGATACTGCATCAGTGCGACCGGGTCATCTACCTGGGCGAGACGCTCACGGCTGAGGATCATCAGGTGATAAGGCGTACCTTCGACAAGCTGGTGCCGCACTACCCGGCTTCGGTCATCGCCGAAGCTTCTGAAATCGTCGCTTCCCCTTCGCTTCGCCGCAGAATGCGCGAGCAAGATCCGGCTAACTTCCGCGGTCGTCGGGAAGACGACAGCGAGTCCAATTCCAACTGAATAGGAGCTTAAAATGCCCGACTCTTACGTCATGCACATGATTGTGCAAACTTTGCTTCTCACTCTCTCGCTGCTCTATGTCGTGCCTGCCGCCACCGATGGTGGTGTGGCCGTGCGTCGCAGCAGCTTCCTGCGCGGTGCCCTGGGCCTGGTGGTCCTGGCTCTGGGCAACAAGATTCTCTGGCACGCGCTGGTGGCCATGGGTGCCATGCAGGCTGCCCCGACCGCCATCTTCACCGTCGGCGTCATCGCCTGGCTGGTGAATGCGGTGGTCATCTTCCTGACCGGCAAAATCATGCCGGGCGTTCTGTTCGTGCGCAGCTTCAGCACTTCTCTGGGCGCCTCCCTGGTGCTCATGCTGTGCGGCTGGCTGATCACCTGGTTGATCTGACGGACTGAGGCGACAGTGCTCTGGAAAGCCCGCCCGAGATTCCGTTCAAGACGGCTCGGGCGGGTCCTTCTTTCATTTCGCATTTGACTTGCAAGCCAAGAGAAAAGGACCCCTGAATGACCAATGCCAAAGGCGAGCCGGTCTCGCTTCCTAATTCCCCGCTTCTCTCTTTTGACGATATGCGCTTCGTGCTCGCTCTCTGCCTGGAAGCCGGCAAAATTGCCATAGCCATGCGAGCCGGGGTCGATATTTCCACCAAATTCAACGCCGAAGATCTGGTAACCACCGCCGACAAGGCTCTTTCGGAGCTGATCATGAAGCGGCTAGCCGAGCGCTTTCCAGAAGACCTGGTGCTGTCGGAGGAGGCGCCCTGGCTTGCCGCCAATGACGGACGCCGCCGCTGGATCATCGATCCCATCGATGGTACCAAGTTCTATGTGGACGGTTCCGGCAAATATGCCATCATGGTGGGTTTGATCGTGGACGGTCGAGAAGCCTTCGGGGCTCTGGCCATCCCGGCTCGTGATGTGGCTTTCATGGGAGGACCTGGTCTGGGTGCCTTCGTCTATCGGGAGGAGGCACTCACACCGCTCGCCGGTGCCGTCTCCGCTCTCGATTCCGACTACCAGCTCGGTGCAAGACCGCTCCGGCTGATGGTCAGCAAGAATGATCTGACTGCCAATCCCTGGCTCAAGGAACTGCCCGGGGTGGAGCTGGTTACCGCTTCCAGTATCGGCTTTGATGTCTACGAATTGCATCTGCGGCTGGCCGATCTCTTCGTCCACATTCGTCCCACCCTCGGTTACTGGGATACCGCTGCTTCGGGTGCCGTGGCACAGTCCATGGGCTTTGAAGTGGGCAGCGAGAAGGCTGATTTTCTCAGCTACGGCTACGAGAGCCCCACTCATCTGCCCCACGTTGTGATCGGTAAGCCCGGTGCTCTCAAGGTCTGGCGGCGCTTGTTTGAAGAGCACTGCCGCCGCGCTGCCGCCGCTGACTGATTCGCTGTAGCGAATTTCGATGCGGCTCGATGTTTGAAGACCGGCTGAAGTAAGCGCGAAGCATTCTAATGCTTCCAGCTCTTCAGCCGGTCTCCTTTTTTGTGTTTTGCATTGTATGTAGCGATATAGTATCTTGCAGAGCCACTATGGAAGGTGGCGCGCCGGAAGCGCGGCGATAGCTGTTTCTTTGCGAAAATTGGCAGTGGGATGGCGGTTGCATTAAATCAGGAGCTTTCTGATTCTTGTTGAGGAAAGCCTTGCTACCTGCCGATGGGGGAGCTTTTTGAAGAACTTGCAGATTTAAGATTGCCACTCTTATTTGACCGGATCTTGACAGTTTCTGCCCTTATTGTGTGTTGTAGAAAAGCACCGAGCTTAAAACCCCGCCAGAACAACCAAGCAGCGATACTACCCACGGTATCGCTGTTTTGTTTTGCGGTTTTCTTGCAATTGTGCGTAAGTGGCTTGCTGTGCGAGCTGACGCCAGGTGTGAAGGCTTGAATGTCTTCGTGGTGTTACGAATATTAGTGTCGGTCTTGATCGGCACCTTTGTTCTGCGGGGACTGAGTGACTTGGTTTTCAGCCTCATTTGTGATGATGATAAGTGGTCTTTTGAATTATCCAAACCATGACTGCCTATTTCGGCTTTTATTTTTGAAAGGAAGCAACCAGCACCACTACCCTACTTGGCTCAGGCTCTTTGGTTTCTGTCGGGATGACGGCGCGTAAGCCCCCGGCATGGCAAAGTAATTTCACTGGAGAAGCGATTTGAACACCCTCAACTTTCTCGATCCACTCCTGTCCGTGGCTTCCCATGGCGAGACCCGGGATTCCCATCGGCGGTCCTTCTGGACGGGCATCAAGAGCGAGTACCTCCTGCCTGACTTCTTCTCCCTGGCCGGCAAGGCCGTGCCCGGAGCGAACACCGGCCTGGAGCAAGCGCTTTCTGCCTTCTTCAAGCCCGAGGTGGTTCGCTTTCTGCTGCAACTGCCCAATACCTACTGGTTCTACCGACTTCTGCGTGAGTCCGTCATGGTGCGCGCCGCTTCGCCGGTGTCGGTGGATGTCGCCGATGACCGCATCGATGGGGCCATGATGAACCTGGCGGTGCAGCGCCTGCGTGCCAAGCATGTGGATGGTTTCGATTTGAGCATGCCGCTCCTTTCCCTCAGTCCCGCTGAGCTTTGCGCACGCTCGGTGCGCGGTCTGATCCTGCTGCGCCCCAGGAGCGACGGCAAGACCGAGCAGATCGAAGTGAATCCGCTTCTGGCTGCGGCGGCACCGGTGGTGGCTTGAAGTCGCCGCGGGCAAGGTTCTGATGACTTCTTCCGGCAGTCTTTCGGCTAGTTGACGGACACGCCGGCCAGGCAGGGAGGAAGCCCACGCTTCTTCCCTGCCTTTGTTCATTCATGGACATCCTCTTCTCTCTCTCTTGTTTGCTTGCTTTCCTTCCTTCCTTCCTTCACTTCTCTTTCTATTTCTCTTTTGCAGCCAGATACTAAAAAATGTAGTATGCACTGAAAGCCTTGCCTCGCCAGGGAAAGCATTTTTTTTGCGTGACTGGTTTGGGTTACGATAGCAGGTCGTAGAGGCTGCTGTTTGTTTCTGCTGCTGTGGGAGGAAAGGTTTTAAGGTCGGTTGAAAATAAGGAAACTGGTGTCGTCTGCACCGGTTTCCGCCACAGGCTTGTTGAGAATGAGGCGGCGCAGTTTGTCTGGATTGGGACCGACTGAGCGCAGGAAGTTTTTGAAGGCGCGCAGGTTGCCGTAACCAAATCGGTCATAGACTCCATCACTGGCCATAACTACCGTATCACCGTGGTTGAGACGCACCACTTCATGGCCGGGCTTCATGAGCGAGTACATATCATTACCCAGACCCAGACCGCCGCCTTTGGCATCAAGTTGGTGCACCCGACCGTTTTTGCGAATTAGAAAGGCAAACTGCGAACTGGCAGTGGCGGTGTCCAGTTTATTAGTCACCGGATCAAAGGTACTGAGCGCCGCTGTAATTGCGCGTTCGTCGCTTGCGTCCAGCTTTTTGTCGACGAGGGCTAGTATCTCACTGGCATCTTTGCCTTTTGCTTTCGGCAGCACGGCGTCCATGGCGGCGTGCACGGTGACTGCTTTCTTGGCTGCGCCGATGCCGTGACCTTCCACGTCCATGGCGCTCAAAATCACCTTGCCGTCCGGAGTTTTCCCCACTCTTAGCAAGTCGCCTCTGGCCTGGCCGGGTACGGCCGACTGCGTGAAGCCGGAGATTTGCAATTTCCCGTCTCGATAGTTGGACAAATTGTAGGTCTTCTCCCAGCGGTTTTGCAGGGCGAGAAGCGCTTTGCCGCCATCGGAATCGGCTTTGCGGATGGCATAATCCACCAGCAGGGAAGGCGGCGCCAGACGGGCTGTGACTCTGCTGCTCAGACCTTTAGCCGCCAGCCCGACGCCGGTGTCCACCAGGAAGGAGCCCAGGCTGTCTCTGGTCAAGGCAATGTTTTTGTCCATGTTCTCGTTAGATTGCCAGGTGTCTTTTACTGCTGCTCCAAACTTGCTCCAACGCTCACCGGTCAATTCATCGTAGGCAAACTTAGTGGTCATGGCGGTACCCGCGCCCAGTGCGATGATGCGACCCGGCGCTCCCAACCGGCTCATTACTCCAAGACCGGTGCCGACAGCGGCTGATGTGGCTAGTTCGTTCAGTTTGCTCTGGGGATGTTCGAGGGTATCTTTTACGGCCTCACCCACCCCTAGAGAAATCATTTTAACTTCGCGACCGAAAGCGTAAGCGGTCTCTTGCAACTTGCCGTCGGCAGTGGGGTCGAGCCTCTGCTGCGGCGCCTCGAATTCATTCTCTTTCATACAGGATGACCTCGCGGGGGCGTTCCAGTGACTCCTTAAATTGAAAGACTGAAAGCATGATACGACCCAACTGTGTTGAAGGTGTGACTATTTGTCCAAATGGTTAAAAATGCAGGGCTCCGATGTTTGCGTAATACTACGCAATAGAGTAAAATGGCGAAATTTTTTAAAGACGAAAAGCGGCCTGTTGTTAGCAGGTCGCTTTCCTCTTTGGTTTAAAAGTTACTGGAGATGATACAAGTGCAGGTCGCTCAATTGCGTCAGTTCCAAATTGGGCATGACGAATTCCGTCAGGCATGCCTGGCCGTCAACTGTGTATGTCCAGCCGTCTCCGCTGTAAAGTTCGGTAAGACGGCAGCAGTGATAGAGAAAACGGCGCAACATCGCAGTCGATCTGTCTGAAGCCAGGTAGCGCTCCAGGTCGATATAGCGATGGTCTTCCTTGCCGAGGCTATGGACATCTGCCAGGCTGAAGCCGCACTCCTTCTCCAGTTGGGCGAAGGTGAGCTTTTTGAGGTCGGCTAAGGCGGAGTCCATATCCCGGGCCAGCTGCGGGTAATCTTTTTGGCACTCGAGCAGTACGTTGGCCCAGTGAGCGGGAGCCGGATAACAGGCTGACTGCTCTTCGCAAGTAAAGATGGCCAGGTAAAACTGCATCCCTTTCTTGCGCTGGGCGGCAATGTAGTTGGCGGTATGACCGACCGCTACCAGCATGGCATCAGCATCTCCGTCCAGTTCATCCATTCTCTTTAGACCTGACTCGTCCATGACCATGACAAACTTGCGTCCCTCGTCTATGGCCAGTTTGGTCGGCGTATCCGGGCTGCGCACAATTCGTCCGAAAACAGATTGGGTCGTATTTGCTGCTTGCAGATTGCTGCAAAAGAGAGCGATGCTCTCCGGTAATTCTTCAATAGTAAGACTCATGAGCACTCTCCCAGGCGAGTGTTTTTGTGAAGTTAAGAGCGCTTTGTTTGCCGCTTAGTGGAAGGGTACCGGGGCGAACTCTTTAATCAGTCGCGCCAGTCTTTCCTTGAGGAACTTGCCAAAGCTGTTAAGCCTTGCCAATGCAGTAGGCGGACGGCAGTCAGGACCCTCATCTTTCGCTTCCGGCAGAGGTGGTAGCAGTCTGTCTAGCACTACTTTGACGGCTGCCGCCACCGGTATGGAGAGCAGCATCCCCAATCCACCGCCGATGGTTTCTCCGGCCAGTACGGCGAAGATCGTTGCCAGAGACGGTAGTTCAACGGCGTGTCCGACCACCTTCGGCACTACCAGATAGTCCTCAACCATGCGACCGGCATAGAGTATGGCGATTACTATTCCGGTGTCCGATAGACCTAGTTGAGCACCGGCTACCAATAGCACCACGCCAAGGGCAATCAAGGGTCCTATAAAGGGCACTATCTCCATGACCCCGATAAAAACCGAGAGGATTAGGGCGTAGTGCACGTGATTGAAGCTCAGCACTAGAAAGGCGAAGAGCGACATGACGGCGATTAGAAAGGCCTGACCGAGCAAGTATTTGCCCAGCTTGCCATCAATGTCGCCGGCCATTTCCGAGACTTCCTGCCGACTGTTTTCGGGCACGAAGCGCAGAGCAAAACGCCCCAACTTCTTACCGTCTACAGTCATGTAGATGGAGGTGATCAAGCAGATAAGCAGGCTCAGGAAGCTATGGGTGAGCAGGTGTCCCAGGGCCAAGATTTCGGTGGGTTTTTCGGCAAGGTGTCCTTGAATTTGTTCGCTCAAGCCCGCCATAACCTGCGTCACGTCCAGTTGCAAGCCGGTCAGAGAGGCCACCTGGTTAACTACATTCTCGACCAGATGTTGTCGATTGTCGAACAATGCCACCAACTCTTCGGCAAAGAGAGGAGCAAAGTGCAAGATCACATAGCCGAAGGCGCCAAGCGCAGTCAGGTAGATGAGGACGATGGCGGCGGTGCGACCAATATAGGCGGAAAGCGCGTTCACCGGTCTGCTCAGCATATAGGCCAGCGCGGCACCGGCAATGAAGGGCGGCAGTTGCACCCGCACCAGATAAAGTATCCAGATGGCAATAGCAAAAGTAAGCCAACGAAGCATAATTACTCCTGTGTTGTTAGTAAGAAAAATGGGTTTGCCGGTAAGCTTCGGCGCTGAAGTCAGGCTTCCGCACCGGCCGGGTGTCAGGCTGCTTGTTCGGGCAGCCAGGTGAATTCGATTAACTCTACGTTGTTGTCTTCATCGAAGGAGAATTCCAGACTTACCCGGTCTCCTTCTTTGACGAGGGGCAGATCGATAAAACCGTAATCTTCCGAGAAGCGCAGCATATTGCCGCCATCCAACTGCGAAAGTGGTCTGTCCAGTCTTACTGCCAGATGGAAATAGTTGGCATTGTCGACGGCAACGGTTCTTT
>Ga0268298_10001030_pt1 | contig 34098 bp, 27 predicted proteins | sample WWTPWeurt_MetaG_FD_194462 | JGI IMG/M metagenome (GOLD analysis project Ga0268298, IMG submission 194462) | Activated sludge microbial communities from WWTP in Nijmegen, Gelderland, Netherland - WWTP Weurt | ecosystem: Engineered > WWTP > Aerobic digester > Activated sludge | place...
TGCTCGACGCGCCACCGCTCGCGCTCGATCCACCCGAGCCGCCCGCTCCACCCATCCCGCCGCCGACACCCGAGCCGCCAGCACCCGCACCGCCCGCGCCGCCCGCGCCGCCCGCTGCGCCGCTGCCAGAGCCGCCCGCGCCGGCTCCACCGGCGTTGGTCGCGCCGCCTCCATCGGGCCAAGGCCCGCCATCGCCGCCGATGTGGACGCCACCGCTTCCACCCGCCGGCGAACCACCGGCGCCACCGTCCGACGTCGAGTCGTCCGAGGTCGTTCCGGCGCAAGCGCCGAGCCAGCCCGACGCGGCGACGAGCGCCACTGGGACCGTCCACGTCCGCATCGCGGTCAGCGTAGCACGCCCGCGCGGCGCGACTCGCCTGCAAGCGTCACGAGCGCGCTCTTCATCGGGGTCGGGCCCAGAGCGCCGTCCGGGCAATCCAGGGGAGAGGCAAGGTCCTTGAGCTGCGCGACGCGAACGCCGGCTTGCCGCGCGGCCTCGTGCAGAAGTTTCCGGAAGCGCTCCCGGCTGGTCTTCTTGTGATTGGTGACGGCGAGCATCCGGCCGCCGGGTGCGAGCAGAGCAAGCGCGTCCGCCGCGACCTTCACGTAGTCGTGCTCGAAGTCGAAGGTCGCGCGCTTGCCCCGCGTCCCGAAGCTCGGCGGGTCGAGCACGACCCAGTCGAAGCGTTCACCCTTGCGTTTGGCTCGCGCGAGCCATGCCACGCAGTCCTCGGTGAGGCGTCGATGCGGTAGCGCAACGAGCCCGTTCTCTTCGAACGCGCGCGCGGCCCGCTCGAGGGCCGGCGCCGAGAGATCCACGCTCGTGACTTCGCGTGCGCCACCGGCGGCGGCGGCGACGCTGAAGGATCCCGTGTACGCGAACAGGTTCAGCACCCGCGCGCCGCGGGCCTGCCGCGCGAGCAGGGCGCGGTTGTCGCGTTGGTCCACGAAGAGCCCGGTGGACAGACCTTCCCCGAGGCGCACGGAGAACCGGAGCTCGCCTTCGTGCACCACGAGAGGGTCCGGCGCGGGGCTGCCGGCGATGGGATCCTTGGGTGCGTTCTTCGCCAGGTCGACGCGCCGGGTGTCCGCCCGCTCACGGATCTTGAGATAGACGCCCTCGGCCCCCAAGCTCGTGAGCTCCCGGGCGAGTTCGCGCGCTCTCTCTCGGGCGACATCGCTCGACACGGCGAGCACTGCGAAGTCTCCGTACCGATCGACTACCACGTCGGGTAGCCCATCCCCGTCGCCGTTGCACAAACGGAACGCCGAAGCGCGCGCGAAGAGCGCGTAGCGGAGCACGCAGGCGTCGGCGAGCGCGCGGGCGACCGTCGACGGTTCTCCGAGCTCGGCTGCGCCGGTCTCGAGCCAGCGTCGAAACGAGGCAGGCTCTTCCGCCTCGAAGACCCGCCCGAGGCTCGGCAACTCGAGCCGCCGAGCGTGCAGGAAGAGGCGCGGCGCGCGGGCACCGCCATACAAGCGATCGCCGACGATGGGAGCCCCGACCTCCGCCAGCTGCGCGCGGAGCTGGTGAGTCCGACCGGTTTCGGGCGAGAGCTCGACCAGCGCGCGTCCACTGCGTCGCGCGAGCACTCGATAGCGCGACACCGCCAATTGTCCGCCGCGCGACACGGCACGCGTTCGACCGCCCTTTTCGTGCTCGAGCCGATGCTCGAGGCGACCGCTCTCCCCGAGACCCGGGTCGCTCACGAGCGCCAGGTAGGTGCGCAGAGCGGCGTGGGATTCGACGTCACGCGCCACGAGCGGAGCCACCTCGCGGCGACGGGTGAAGACCAGGACACCGCTCGCCTCCTTGTCGAGGCGCTGGTGGACCCCGAGGTGCGTGGGCTCACCTCGGGCTTCGAGCCAAGCGCCGAGCCGGTGCACGACGTCGTCGGCGAGCGCCTCGTCCCCGCCGTGAACGGCGATGCCGCGCGGCTTGTCCACCACGACGAGGTCAGCGTCGTGAACGAGCACCCGCTCGTCGAGCCAAGGGCGCGGAACGAACACCGGGGGTCACGCGCCGCGCCCGCGGCGCCGCCTCACGACTTCTTGCCGCCGCGACGCTTCACCGCACCGCGGACGAACACCAGCGAGTTCTTCGCACCGGGAACGCCGCCCTCGACGAAGATCAAGCTCTCTTCGGGGTTCACCTTGACGACGCGCTGGTTCAGCACGGTGACCTTCTCGTTGCCGTATTGGCCAGGCATGCGCACGCCCGGGAGCACGCGACCCGGAGTCATGTTGGTACCGATGGAACCGCCGTGCCGCTTGTACTCGTGGGTGCCGTGCGTCTGCACCTGGCCCGCGAAGTTGTGGAGGCGCATGACGCCGGTGAAGCCGCGGCCCCGCGTCATCCCTTGGACGTCCACGAATTGACCAACCTCGAACACCGAGTCGAGCTTGACCTCGGAACCCACCTCGAACTGCGCAGCGAACTCGGCCGAGCAGCGCAGCTCGCGGAGCCAGCGCTTCGGCGCGACGCTCGCCTTCTTGTAGACGCCGGCGAGCGGCTTCGACGTGTGCTTCTCTTTGCGGTCTTTGAGGCCGAGGACGACGGCGTCGTAGCCGTCCTTCTCCTTGGTGCGCTTGCCCACGACGACGGGCCGAGCCTCGACCACGGTGCAGGAAATGACCGAACCGTCCTCGGCGAAGACCTGAGTCATTCCGAGCTTGCGCCCGATGACACCCGGATGCGTGTTCATGACCGTCTCTCTCTCTTTCGTCGTGGCAGGGGGCCAACCGGCCCACCCGAAAATCGGGCTCGCGGAAGTAGTGTATTTTCGGGTGCCGCGCAAGCGGCGTGGGGGCTGCCGCGCCGTCCCGACCTGCGGCGGCCTCGAACGGCGGGGCGAGCCGCTCCGACAGGCATTGACGGGGGTCAGGGCGCGTGCATAATCCCCGCCCCCACCGGCCGGAGTGCCCGATCATGTCGATGATTCACCCGAAGATCCAAGCCCACGAGAACAGCACCCTCCGCGCGGATCTGCCGGCGTTTCGCGTGGGGGACACCATCGCGGTGCACTACAGGATCGTGGAAGGCGACAAGCTCCGAACGCAGGTCTTCCGGGGCACGGTGATCAAGCGCCATCGCGCGGGCGCCCGCAGCACGTTCACCGTTCGGAAGGTGAGCTTCAGCGTCGGCGTCGAGCGCATTTTCATGCTGCATTCGCCTCGAATCGAGCAGATCGAGGTGGTCTCGCGCGGCGTCGTCCGCCAAGCGCGTCTCGGCTACCTGCGCTCCCTGCAGGGCAAGGCGGCGCGCATCCGCGACGAGAAGGACGTCTGAGTCCCGCTCGCCCGAGAGCGAGCTCACCGACTCGAGCGGCGCGGGATGCTTCTCCGCCGCGAACGGACCGGCTATGCTGCGTTCCGCCTCGGAACCGGCGGGTTTTCGTTGCCGTTTCTCGGGGTTTCGGAGGACGCCTCGATGATCGCGTGCCCGCGCTGCGGCATTTCCAATCAGCCCACCAGCAAGTTCTGTGCTTCTTGCGGCGCTCCGCTGCCCGCTTCCGGGGTTGGAGCGCAACCCGCAACGTTCCCGGGCCCCGGAGGTGCGCGACCGCCAGCGGGTCCGCCCGGATGGGGCCCTCCCCCAGGTGGTCCGCCGGGCGCTCCGCCCCCAGGCGCCCCACCACCCGCTTATGGTCCACCGCCCGGTCAGGGCGCCGCGCCCGGCTGGGGACCGCCTCCTGGCGCGCCTCCGAATCCGTACGGCCCGCCCCCTGGGCCTCCTCCGGGTCAGCAAGGGTTTGGCGCTCCGCCTCCAGGCTTTGGACCGCCCCCAGGGGCTCCGCCGCCGGGATTCGGCGCTCCCCCCGGCCCACCGCCGGGCGCTCCGCCTCCAGGCTTCGGCGCGCCTCCAGGGGCTCCGCCGCCGGGATTCGGCGCTCCCCCCGGTCCACCGCAGGGGGCTCCACCTCCAGGCTTCGGCGCGCCGCCCGCGGGTCCGCCGGGTTGGGGACCACCTCCGGGTGCGCCGCCTCCGGGTGCGCCTCCGCCAGGCGGCGGATTCTCGCCGGCCAACGAGCGCTACCGTGTCGGATCGCCAGAGGGTTTGAACCCGTTCGGCGCCACGATGGCTCCGGATCTCAACGCAGCGCCTCCGCTGCCACCCGGTGGCACTCCGGCGGCACCGGGCGCTCCACCGCCAGGCGGCGCTTTCGGCGCTCCCCCCCCCGGACCACCGGCGGGGACGCCGGCGTTCGGCAAGGCGCCCGATCCCGTCGCGCCCAAGTGGAACGATCCCTCCGCCTTCGCCGCGACGGCGCCACCTCCCACCGCCGATGAGCATGAAGCGGCACAGCGCGCCCAACAGGCCGCTGCCCAGGCACCGGCGATCGAACCTGCACCCGCGCCTCCCCCGGTGCCGGTGGCAACGCCTTCGTCCTCACCCGCCCAAGCCGAAGAGCCTCGGCAGAGCGCGCCGCCGCCACCCACGGGCATCTCGCGCACGGAAGCCCAGATGGCCAAAGACCCGATGGCCGTGGGACCCGACGCGCCGCGTGTGCTCGCGGGCTTCCTCGTGAGCTACGAGGGCAACGAGCTCGGCGCGTTCTGGCCGCTCTATCAAGGCAAGAACGTGATCGGCCGCAAGGGAGCGATGGACGGACTCGACATCGAGATCGATCACCCGACCACCTCGTCGCGCCACGCCGTGCTCCACGCGGCGGCGCGCCCCGGCGCGGTCAAGCTGGACGATCCGGGCAGCACCAACGGCACCTACCTGAACGAAGAACGCGTCGCCAAAGGTACCCCCGTGGAGATCCGCGATGGCGACGCCATCCGTTTCGGTGGGTTCACGGTCATCGTGAAGATCGTCTGATTCTCGGACGCACGTGATTCCGCCATGCGAAATGCCATGAACCATTCGTCGCACTCCCGGTCCCATCGGCTCGAGGCGGTGCTGGGCGCGCTCTTGGCTGCGTTGCTCGTGCTCGTCACCGCGCCGGCGTCGGCCGCGCCCGAAGCCCACATCCTGCGCATCGACCCGCGCGCAGCGCAGGAAAACGGAGCTCCGATCCTCACCACGATCATCGAGCTGGTGCAGACCAAGCGCATCAGCGATGCCACGGCGGCGTGCGTGGACGATCGCGGCACCGGCTACTACCGCTGCCTGAGCGACGCGCTGGAGAAGCCCCAAGCTCTGTACCAGCCGTTCGGTGCCGCCGGCGCGGGCTTCCCCCACGAAAACGCCGTCTTCACCGTGAAGGTCGAAGGCACCGATCAGCCCGCCAGCTACGTGTCTCACGCCAAGTGGGGCGCGAGCCTCACCCAGCCCAGCGTCGGCACGGCATGGTTGATCCTCGTCGACGCCGATCAGCGCATCGATTCGTCGTTCGAAGACGCGAAGCAGATCGCCAACACGTTCATCGGCAGCATGAGCGGCAACGACATCGTCAACGTGATGTTCTTCAACGACCGCCAAGTCGTGAAGGACAGCAAGTGGATGAATGCCGCGAAGAAGGCCCAGGCTCAGGGCTTCGTCAACGGCGTGACCAGCACTTGGCGCTCGCAGGGTCGAAACCGATCGCTCGGCACCATCATCAAAGAGGCCGCCACCGACGGCTTCAAGTCGCTCGGCAACGTCGGCGAAGACGTGAAGGTCCCCCTCCACCAGGCCATGGTGGTGCTCTCCACGGGCTACGGCGGCACCGACGCGCTGACGACGGGCCCCGGCGGGCTCCAGATCGCGAAGTACATGAGCGGCGGGCGCTTCCCGGAAGACAACACGGCGCTGCCCAAGGCGCCGGTGCCGGTGATCAGCGTGTTCTTCCCGCCCAAGGTCTACGACGAGTTCCGGCAGAACTCGCTCGAGTTCATGCGCGGCATCGCCAACACCGAGATCGGCGGCTTCTTCACCGTCGTGCAGGGTGGTGAAGGTGGACGCGGCGGCGCCATCGTCAGCTCCGTGCGCTCGCGCTTCGCCAACATGCACATCGTCAAGTGGCGGGTGTCGTGCATCGAGTCGGGCGTGACGCAGACGTTCGGGCTCGTGTTCAAAGAGGTGAGCCCGCCAATCCTGGGCGACAACACGTTCAAGGACGTGCCCGTCGGCATCGATCCGACGACGTGGCCCCTCGACGTGAACATCGAGTACTCGCAGCAGATGGGCAAGCGGCAGTCCGGCGTCTATCCGGGCGGCACCTTCAAGGTCTACGGCAACTTCTGTTGGGGCGGCGACAAGGGTAGGGCCGAAGTCTACTTCCTGCCTGCGGGCCAGCAGGCGCCCGCAGCCCTCTCCGGCGCCGACGTCGAGAAGGCCAAGCGCACGCAGCAGCAGCTCATCGCGATGGGCATGAAGGGCCGCGCCGTCGAGGTGAGCGACACCTACGGCGAGTTCGAAGCCCCGGACAAAGAAAAGATCCTCCACGGCTCGGGCGAGCAGGCCGTGGTGCGCCTCGTCATCTACGACAACAAGGCGCGCCGCACGAGCGGCGTGACCGCCGACAACATCGTGCAGCTCAAGGGCACGACCACACCGTTCCCAATCCTGTGGGTGCTCGGCGGGCTCTTCGGCGTGGTCGTCATCGCGCTCCTGATCGTCGTGATCGTTCGGAGCGGCGGCAAGAAGCGCGGCGCCGCTCCAGCGCCCATGGCACCCTACGGCGGCGGCTACCCTGCGCCTCCGGCGTACGGCGCGCCTCCTGCGCCGAGCCCCTATGCCGCACCCGCGCCGATGCCGGCGCCGATGCCGATGCCGGCGCCCATGCCAGCGCCCGCACCGAGCCCGGACTTCATGTACGGAAATCAACCCGGACCCGCTCCTGCTCCCATGCCCGCGGCGGCGCCTCCGCCGAACCCCTATGGCGGCCCCGCGGTGGTTTCTCGCGCGACCCTCCAAGGTGCAGCGGGCGTGTTCACGGTGGTGCCCGGTGTCGAGATGCGAGCGGGCCGCGACGGTTCGCAGTGCGGCATCTTGCTGAGCGAGCCACGCGTCTCCGGCGTCCACGCGACACTGCGACTCGACGGAGGGCAGCTGGTCGTGCGGGACGAGCAGAGCAACAACGGCACTCAGGTCAACGGCACGCGGCTCGCGCCCGGCGTCTGGACCCCTGCCCCCAACGGTTCGCTGGTGCGCTTCGGCCCGGTCGAGTTCACCGTGCGTTTGGAGTAACGGGAGCGGAGAACCATGCTCGGCTCTGTACACGGAGTCGTCGTCGACTTCGCCGAGCTGAGCGATCCGGGCCGGGATCCGGCCAAGCAAGTCAACGAAGACGCCTCGGGCTACGCGGAGACTCCGTTCGGTCACTTGGCAGTCGTGTGCGACGGGATGGGCGGCCACGAAGCCGGGCGCGAAGCGAGCCAGGCCGCGGTTCGCACCATCATCGAGCACGCCCGCGGAAGCCAAGCGGAGCTGCCGGCGGGGCTCGTGTTGAAGCGCGCCATCGAGCAGGCGGGCCGCTCGGTCTACGCGCTCGGCGGAGCGGCGCCGCCGGAGCACCGGCCAGGCTCCACCTGCGTCGCGCTGCTGATCCACCCGGCCGGTGCCGAGGTGGCGCACGCCGGCGACTCTCGTGGCTACCTGGTGCGACGCGGCCACCTCGAACGACTCACGCGAGACCATTCGATGGTCCAAGAGCTCGTCGACTCCGGCATGCTCTCGCCGGCCGATGCGCTGCGCCACCCCGAGGCCAACAAGATCACGCGTGCCCTCGGCATCACGCCCGAGGTCAGCGTCGAGGTGCGCGCCGAGCCCGTCCCCCTCGAGCCCGGTGACGTGCTCCTGCTCGCCACTGACGGCCTCACCGACTTGGTGAGCGACCCCGAGATCTTGGACGTGCTCGAGCGCAGAGTGCCGAGCGGAACTGCCGTCGCGTGCCAAGAGCTCGTGCAGCTCGCCAACTCCCGCGGCGGCCACGACAACGTGACCGCACTGGTGCTCGCGGTCCGCGAGCTCCCCCAGTCAGTGACGCGCAAGGGCACCGTGATCGACGGCGCACCTCGCACGAGCACTTTGCTCACCGACAAACCCGGCACCTTGTCCGATGGCGCGCCGGCGCCGACCCTGTACGACGAAGGTTCGCCGCGTCCCACGCAGCCCGGGCTGACCCAGGTCGACACCGGCGACCGGCGGACCGAGCCGGGCATCAGCCTGGCCCAGCCGAGCTTCCAACCGTCCGACGCCGCGCCGAACCCGGCAGCGTCGCCCCCCAGCTCGTCGCGCATGTTGCTCTGGCTCGGCGTGACGCTGCTGCTCACGCTGCTGGCGAGCGTCGGCACCTGGGCCGTGCTGCGCGTGCTGCACCGCCGGCCGGACCCCGCCGAAGACGTGGTGCCCCCACCCGAGGAGCGCACCCACAAGCGACGAGGCCACCACCCACGACCGGATTCATCGGAAAACCCCGACGCCGATCCGGCCCGCGGCACCGCCGATCCGCCCGAAGCGGGAGCCGATTCGGGCCCGTGATTCCCATGCGCGTCCCCCTTTGTTACACAAGCGAGCAGCGATGATCCCCGGCCTTGGCAAACAGAGCGTCACGATCGGCAGCGCGCCGCACTGCGAGATCCACCTGGGTGGGCCGGGAGTACAGCCGGAGCACGCGCGCATCGTGCACCAAGGCGGCGGCCAGCTCGTGTTCGTCGACGCGGGTACCGGGCAGACGTACGCGAACGGTCAACCGGTAGCGCCGGCGTCCACCCATCCCTTCGACTTCCGCGCGCAGTTCATGGTGGGGCAGACGCCCGTTCCCAATGCGCACCCGGCCATCGCTGCGATGCTGATGCAGAAGGGCGAGCTGCCCATCACGCCCGGGACGCTGGTCTTCGGGCGCGAGGCAGCGCGCGCCAACGTCGTCGTGCAGCATGGGAGCGTCTCGGGTCAACACGCCCGGGTGTCGCTCGCCCCGCTCTCGGTCACCGACCTCGGCTCGACCAGCGGCACGTGGATCAGTGGCAATCGCCTGACCCCGAACCAAGGCACTGCGCTCGACCCTTCGGCACTGGTCGCGCTCGGTCCCGTGCCCCTGCCCATGAGCTTGGCCATCCAGCTCGCGCAAGAGCTCGGAGCGATGCCGCAACAAGCGGCCGCGGGTGGCGCGCCGGGAGCGCCGGCTCAAGCGGGAGCGCGACCCAAACACAAGACGGTGATCGGCCAGGTCGCCATCGGCGGCCCGGGACAGCCCACTTTCAAGAGCATCGGCCGTACTCCGGACAACGACATCGTCCTGCCGCACCCGCAGGTGTCCAGCAAGCACGCCCTCTTGCACAAGATGGGCAGCCAGCTCTTCGTCGAAGACCGGGGAGCCGGCAACGGCACCTACGTGCGCGGCCAGCGCATTCCGCCCGGCCAGAAGATCCCCGTCGCCAACGGCGAGAAGATCTTCATCGGCCCCATGCCGCTCTTGATCCAGGTCGAGGCGGAAGAGGTCGCCGTCGTCGTCGAAGACCTGGCGCAGTGGGCGGGGCGCCCGCTCTACGAAATCGAGGCCTGGGACCTCGTGATGCAGGTGAACGACCGGGACAACCCCGGTCAGATGAAGACCCTGCTCGATCACGTGAGCTTCAAGGCCATGCCGGGCGACTTGATCGCGCTCATGGGTCCGTCGGGTGCCGGCAAGACCACCCTGCTCCTGGCGCTGAACGGCTACCTGCCCCCCACGGGCGGCCAGGTGCGCATCAACGGCGAAGACCTGTACGCCATCTACGACGCGCTCCGTGGCTCCATCGGCTACGTCCCCCAGGACGACATCGTGCACCCGGAGCTCACGGTGTACGAGGCCGTGCGTTACAGCGCGAAATTCCGGCTGCCTTCCGACTACAGCGAAGACGAGATCGATCGCCGCGTTCAGACCACCCTGGCCCAGCTCGGGCTCGAGTCGGTCTCCCACCTACAGATCGGCAAGCCCGAAAAGAAGATCCTCTCCGGCGGTCAGCGCAAGCGCGTGAACATCGCCATGGAGCTCGTGACCGATCCGGTCTTGATGTTCCTCGACGAACCCACCTCGGGTCTCGCCGCCGACGACACGACCGCGCTGGTCGAGCTCTTGGCAGGTCTGGCCAAGACCACGGGCAAGACCATCATCTGCACCATCCACCAGCCCGCCAAAGACGAATACGAGAAGTTCAACCTGGCGCTGGTCTTGGGCCAGGGCGGCATCCCGATGTTCTACGGGCCGACCAAAGATGGCTATCGGTTCTTCGGGAGCTTCCTCGAGCGCGTCGGCAAGCCGAACAACGTCGACAACCCGCGCGACATGTTCGACATGTTGAACCAACGCGAGCGACCCATCTGGGACGCCTTGCGCGCGCAAAATCCCTACACGCCCCGCAGCGTCGCGCGCCAGACGGCGGCGCGCGAATGGAACGGCGAGTTCTTCAACCCGCAGAACCCCATCTTCCAGAAGATGTTCAGCGGCCAGCGCGCCGTGGGCGCCGGCAGCCGTCAGCAGGGCGTGCCGCGGGGCCGCGGGCGCACCGGCGGGCAGTTCTTCCTGCTCTTCTCGCGCTACTTCAAGACCAAGGTGCGTGACGTCGGCGGCACGCTCATCATGTTGGCGCAAGCTCCCATCATCGGCGTGCTCCTGGCCTTGGTGTTCGGTGGCCAGAAAGAGGCCATCCCCTACTGGTGCCTGGGCGCGCTGCAAGAGCTCGGTCGGCGCTCCGGCGGGCTCGGAGCCGGCTCCAACGATCTGCTCTCGAACATGCAGGTCACGACCGATCACTCGGGCGCTGCGTTCTTCCTGGTCGTGGCGGCCGTGTGGTTCGGCACCAGCAACGCAGCGCGCGAGATCGTGAGCGAACGCGCCATCTACATGCGCGAGCGCATGGTGAACTTGAAGCTGTTCAACTACGTGTTCAGCAAGTTCCTCCTGCTCACCTTCGTGTGCATCATCCAATGTACGGTGTTGCTCGGCATCGTGTTCTTCGCACTGGGCTTCCATGGCGGGCCCATCGCGTTCGTCATCGAGCTGGTCACGTTGATCGTGACCGCCATGAACAGCGTCGCGGTGGGTCTGCTGCTCAGCACCATCGTGACGAGCAGCGAAGCGGCCATGGCTCTGACGCCCATCGCGCTCATCCCGCAGGTGGTCCTCGGCGGCATCATGGTGCCCATGACCACGAACCCCCTGCTCGAGTGGCCGATGTACGCCATCCCGGCACGCTGGGGCTTCCAAGGCGTCGTGGCCCAAGAGCGCATGGCCATCGCCCAGGACGTCGCCTGGGTCATGGACCTGAAGCGCCCCGACACCACGAGCGCCGACAACTTCGTGTTCCAGGGGAAATTCCGCTGCGCCGAGGCCCAAATCGCCAGCATGGATTTCAACGGCGCCTGGGGCTTCAAGGACTACGAGCTCATCTGGCTGCCGCCAGCGGTGCTGTTCGGGATGATGTTCGCCGTCTTGATCTGGATCTTGATCGCGCTGAAACGCCGCGACTCGGTGTGAGACACGAGGGCGGGCGCCGCCGCCGGCGCCAACTCCCGAGCTCGCTGGAGCCACCGCGCCCGCCGCAGCCGCCCCAGGCAGAGCCGGCCTCTAGCCGCGCGTGGCTCGAGCCCGCTCGGCGCGCGCGCGCCTGAGGAGCTTCCTCCGCGCGCCGAACGAAAGCGCCTTTCGATCCGTCGCTCGGTAGCAGGGTTGCGGCACGACGGTCTTCAGCGCGACGAACGCCGCGTGGGCGGCCGGCTTCGTCACGCCGAGCGTGTCGAGGATCTCCGCGGCGACGAGCCCACCGGTCTCGGCCGCTCCTTCGATCCAGCCCTGGAAGTCCACGGAGCAGTGCTCCCCGCAGAAGTGCACGTTGCCCTCGCGGAGCCCCTCCGATCCGGAAAACGCCCACTGACCGGGTTTGTAACAGGTGTAGCTACCCTTGGCCGTGGGCACGGTGGGCCAGTGCATGCGCGCGGCGCTCCCGTCGAACTCGGCGAGGGAACCGGGAAACACCTGATCGAGGTCCTGAGCCACCTTGGCGAACCAAGCTTCGGCGCTGCCCTGGCCGCTCTTCACTCCCTCTTGTCCGCCCAAGAAGTTGGTCAGCACCCCGGCCGCGCCCGCCTGTCCGATGCTCGAGTCCCAGCTTTGCTGGAACGGGAGGTCGGTGGTCACACTGCCGCTCGCGTTGTGCAGCGTCTTCCAAGGTCGCGACTTGTAGCCGCCCATGACCTTCGAGTTGGTGCCGTACCCGAGCTCGTCGATGATGGAGCGTTTGTCGTCGCTCAGCGTCAGCTTGGCGAGGTCCACTTCGCGGAGCAACGTGAAGGGGAGCGCGAAGACGACGTGGTCGACGGTCACCTGGAGCTCGCCGCCACCCGTCTTTTCGAAGGTGAGGTCGATGGCTCCCCCCGCCGATTCGGCCCGCACGAGCTTCCGGCCGAGTTCGATCTGGCCGGGCAGGGCCTCGGCGAGCTTGGTGGTGAACGTGTCGTTGCCGAGGTGTGTGTGGTAGCGCTCGTCGGAATCGCCGAACACGTGGAACGGATCCGGCGTCTCGTAGTCGATGAGGTAGAGCAGATTCAGCGCCGACTGCTCACTGGTCTCGAGGCCGAATTCGCCGCGATACGCGCTGGTCAGAATGGCGTGGAGCTCGGGATACGTCGAGGCGGGCATGTTCTGGTCCAGCCAGGCCGCGAGGCTCGTGCCATCGAGCGCAGCGAACTTCGCATCGTCTGCCTCGGCGTCGGTCACGGCCTTGGCCATGACGGGAGCGACCTTGGCGAAGTCGGCGACGATGGTCGCCTCTGGCACTTCCTTGCCGCCCACGAAGTGCACCTCGGCCTTGTAGCCCTGGGGCACGTCTTTCATGCGGTCGTCGAGGACGATGCCGAGCTCGTCGGCCAACCCGAACATGGTCGTGTGATTGGTGTCGATCAGCTCACCGCCGAGCTCACACGAGAGGTTGTCGGCGAAGAGCCCGCGACCCGTGTAGAGGCGACCGCCGACGCGATCCGACGCGTCGTAGACCGTGCACTCGACGCCGGCGAGCTTCAGCCGGTACGCGCAGTGAAGACCCGCGATGCCGGCTCCGACGACGGCGATGCGCTTGCCGCCCGGCTTCGGCGTCACGCCTTCGTCGTCATCGGCGCACCCCACCTGCGTGAGGAAGGAAGTCGCGCCCACGGCCAGCGCGAGGCTCACGAAGTCGCGTCGCGGAAGCTTCGCGGTCGGGAGCGTGGCTGCCACCGGTTCGTGGCCGCCGAGGGCCTCCCTCGCGATGCGCCGGAGCTGCTTGAATAGGGGGGTCTTCGCCATCTCGCTTCGTTCCTCGCTCGAAAGAGCGGAGTAATAGAACCGAATGTCGAGCTTCCACAAGCCCGAGCGCCGCGACCCCACGCCTTTCGGTCGAAGTCACGCTAAGCTCCGGGGCATGCTGCGCTCTTCCCGTGCGCTCGGCCTGGTGGCGCTGGTCTGCTTGGGGTGTTCGGGCGCCGCCGAAGACGAGGGGGAGCTCGCCGACTACGACGCCTTCCTCAAGTCCGCCTGCCCACCGGCCACGGTGGTCGAGGGCATCGACATCGCCTCCTATCAGCATCCGAACGGCGCCAGCATCAATTGGCCGACGGTCGCGCAGGGCGAGCACTTCGTGATCGTGAAGGCGAGCGAGAGCACCGGCTACGTGAACTCGTACTACGCCGACGACGTGAGCAAGGCGCGTCAAAACGGCATCGTCGCCGGCGCCTATCACTACCTCCGCTACGGCACGAGCGGCTCGGCGCAAGCCGCGCACTTTCTGTCGGCCATCGGAGGCTCCGTGGCCGACGGCGACTTGCCGCCGATGCTCGACGTCGAGGACACCAAAGACTCGGCGACGGCCGCCCAGCGCGTGCAGATCATGAAGGACTGGCTCGACACCGTCGAACAGGCCACCGGCAGAAAGCCCATGATCTACAGCGGCGCCTGGTATTGGGGCCCGTATCTCGGCACGCCCGCGGGTTTCAGCGATCACCCGCTCGTGTGGGCAGCCTACACCGGTAGCACCTGCCCCAAGATCCCCGACGACTTCCCTGGCCTGGCCATCTGGCAGTATCTCGGCGGCCAAGGCAGCACGGCGGGCATCAACGCGGCGTGCGACCAAGACAAGTTCTACGGGTCGCAAGCCGATCTGCTGGCGCTCGCCAACGCGAAGATCGACTTCGCCGGCGCTCCCATCGGCAAGGACGGCCAGAGCTACCCCATCGTGGCGGACGGTGCGGTCACGGTGGAAGTGGGGCAAACCGTGACGGGCTGGGTGAAGCTCGAGAACGTCGGCAGTCAGACCTGGAAACCAGGCGTGGTTTGGCTCGCGCCGATCCCGCGCGACCAAGCGAGCCCCTACGCCAGCAAGAGCTGGCTCGCGAGTCACCGCATCTCGAGCGTGAAGGCCGACGTGCCCCCGGGACAAATCGGCGAGTTCTCGCTCGACATCACCGGCAGCACGCCCGGCGAAGCGATCCTGAGCCTCGGCTGGGTCGCCGAAGGCATCACTTGGTTCGCCGACGCTCCGAAGGGCGGCGGTCCGACGGACGGCTACTTCGCGGTCAAGGTGAACGTGGTTCCCTCGACCGCCCCCGACGCAGGCACTGGTGGCGCCTCGGGGGCCGCAGGCGCGGCCGGTTCCGGCTCGGGCTGGAGCGGGGGAGCGGGCAACGTCGACGCCGGGAGCGGCGCGAAGGGTGGCGGCGCGGGTCAGAGCCAGAACACACGCGTGAAGGGCGACGACTCGGGCTGCGGGTGCCGAGCCCCGGGCAGCGACGAGAGCCCGAGGTCTGCCTGGCTCGCCGCGCTGGCGCTCGCGCTCGCGCTCGGCGTGCGGAGCCGACGGGGCGGGTAGCCCGGAGCGGTCCGCACCGCCGCATTCCGAGTCAGAACGTCGCCGTGAGCTCGTAGGGGACCCGCGCGCGGTTCGGTCGCTGGTTCGTGCAGAGGTGCACGAAGAACTCCGCGTCGTCGTCGCTGAACGTGCTGGCGAGGGCGTTGTCGCAGCGGTAGTCGAGCTCGATCTTCGCGGAGCCGACGTGACAGCAGCCGCGATACCCGTCCGGGGACGTGACCGGCGCGTAGCTCTCGCCCTCGATGTCGCACGCCTCGAGCTCCGTCGCGCCGTACCAACAGGCGACGTAGACGCAGACCTCGGGCTTCAGCGTCGTGGCATTGGTGTCTGCGCCTTCCGTGGCGATTGGGGCCTGGAAGCCCAGCTCGAGCGTCGGACGATTCGGTCGGAGGAAGCCCGTGTCTTCGGCGTAGTAGTGCAGGTATTCGGTGGCGTTGCAGTTCGACAGCGCTCCGCTCGTGTGGAGCGAGCGCTTGCCGTCGTCGTCGAGGGAATCGAGGTGCCGGGCCGACGAGACCATGCTCTCGTCCCCGTCGCCGCAAGTCTCGTCGGCTCCGCAGCCCACCACGATCAGGAGCCAAGGGACGATGAAGAGAGCTGCGTATCTCATGGTGCGTCGTCGCAATTCTTCGGCTCGGCAGGCGGCAAGATCGGGGGAAACGCTGCCGGCTGCGTGGAGAAATCGAAGAGGTCCAAGAGCGGCCAGGCGTTGGCATCTCGCTTCGTGAGGGCCGGCAAGCCGAAGCGATGCGCTACGAAGCGCGTGATGCTCGTGTGATCCGCGATCATGTGACTGACCATGCCCTTCTTGACGTAGGGCGAGACTACGAAGAGCGGCACTCGAAAGCCCAGGCGATCGTAGGCGTGGGTCGCAGGGCGCAGTTCGTCGGGCTCACACGCGGACGGCGGCGGAACGTGATCGAAGTAGCCACCATGTTCGTCGTAGGTGATGAAGAGCGCGACGTGGGGCCAGGTCTTCGTACTACTGATCGCTTCGATGATTTTTCGCACGAAGCGCTGCCCATTCCGGATGTCGGCCGGCGGATGATCGTCTTCGAAGTCGAACTTCGGCTCGACGAACGAGAACGGCGGCAGCTCCCCGCTCTTGGCGTCGGCGACGAAGTCCCCGATGGAAAAAAACTCGAGATCGATGTCCCCGGGCAACATCACGTTGGTGAGCGCTGGCGGCGAGCGCCCGGAATACACGCGCGCCTCCGCGCCCAGCTGGTCGAGGATCGATGCCACGCCGAGCTCCGGAATCTCGATGCCGAGCGTCAAGAGGTCGGTGGAAGGCGTCGTGGTACGCCCTCGAGCCGTGCCGGCGAGGAAGAAGTAGCGGTTGGGCCAGGTGGGGCCGAGGAGCGAGGAAAAGTAGCGATCGCTCGTGCCGAACTCGCGCGCGAGCCAGTAGTAGAGCGGGATGTCGCACTCGCGGTAGTAGTTCATGGTGCCGCGACCGTCGGGCGGATTCGTACGCACGAATCCGTCGAGCAAGCCCGTGTCGTACTGGAGATGCGTGCCTTCCCATTCGTGGTTCAGATCTCTGCCTGCCACGAACGTGCGCTCGTGCTGGCGCGAAACCGGAAAACCGAAACGATCGGGATTCGTTTCGGTGGTGGCGACGTCCCACGGCGGCCCGAGCTCCGAAAGGTAGTGATCGAAGCTGCGGTTTTCGAGCATGACCACGACGATCTTGTCGATGGGGATGTCGGCAGGCGCCCGTTGGGTTTGAGCCATGCCCGACCCGAGCGTCTTCGACGTCTTGTCGCCCTTGCCAAAAGCGCACGCGTGACGCGCTTCGGCGAGGCCGTCGCCGGGGACGTCCGAGTCGGGCTCGGGATACGCCCCGGCGTCGACCAGACAGGGCGACGGACCGTCTTGCAAGTCGTCATCGGGGCAGCAAGCGACGGCGAGCGCACCCAGGCAGACGACCAGGTCGAATCTCATCGCGGCCCCCACTGGCGATGCATCTTCCACGACGCCGCGCGCCGAGGCAAGCGACGGAAGCCGGCTCAGGCTCGGGCGCGCGCCGCTCGGAAGAAGCCGAGCCGATCGATCGCCTGCCAGTGGCCGGCGACCCGACCGCCTTCGACCGCGTAGAAGGTCTGCCCCGAGAACACCAGGCGTCGGAGCGTCGCCGGAATGCCCGGCAAGTCTCCCTCGTGCGTGCCTTCGGCGCGCCAGCGCACGGCAACGCGGTCCCCAGCGGCGACGCTGTCCTCGATCTGGAACACCAGATCGGGGAATGTGCTCCGCGAATGCCGCACGCGTTCACGGTACGCTTCGTGGTCGAGGGTCTTGCCTTCCCACGGATCGCCTGGATCGGAGTGGATCACGTAGCGCGGCGCTACCAGCCGCTCGATGGCGGCGTAGTCGCCGTAGGTCCAGATCCGACGGTACAAGTCGTTCACCAGCGCGAGTGCGGCGCTCGGGCTCGGACCCTGCTCGCTTTCGGCGCGCGTGGCTTCGGCGGCGTGATGCACGGCGTAGTCGCGAATGTCTCGCGGCCATTCCTCGATCAGAAGTTCGAAACGCGACGTTTGTCCGGCGAAGAGCGCACGACAGGCTTCTTCGAAGTTCGGGCGATTGCCGGCCATGGCCGAAAGGAATTTGCTGAGCGCTGCGCGAGTGTCCCGAGCCCGCGCGCGGCCCCCCTCGTCCTTCGCAGCGCGCTCCACCAACCGCCGCAGCGCCGCTGAGCTCCCACTCGGTTGGGCTTCCAGCCAACTCCAGTGTCGCGGCAGGAGCGAGACCTCGCGCGACGTGACGCCGAGTCGTGGGCGCCCGCGCCCGCGCGACGGCACTGGCTCCGCGCGCTCGAGCACTTCTTCGAGCGTGCCGCGGAGATCGAAGTCCACCTGGCTTCCGGTGAGGGTCTCGAACACCAACGGCAGGTCCGATGGATCGCGATCGAAGCGCTGCTTCAACACCGGAAGTACGTCGGCGAGGGGGCCGGCGGCGATGCGGCGATCGCCGTGGAAGGCGACGTAGGAAGAAGCGTGCATTCCCGATTTATACCCGGAGAATATTCAACTTTCTAGGCCAAACTTTCAAATGGCGTTGATTTTGATCCGGATATAACCTGAGACTCTCGACGTTCGGCCGGCCGAGCGTAGTCTGCCCGAGTGCGCCCCTCAGCCTCGCTTTTCGGTGTCCTTCTGCTCGTCTCGGCCGTCGCCGCCTGCTCGAGTGATTCGTCGAGCGAACCGAGCTCGCTCGGCTGCACGCCGGGATCCCAAGATGCATGTCCATGCCCCGGAGGTGGCCAAGGCGTTCAGGTGTGCGCGTCCGACGGCAAGTCCTACGGCGCCTGTACGGGCTGCTCGTCGACGGGTGGAACGACCGGCAGCGGCGGCTCGTCGGGGCAAAGCGGCGCGAGCGGCAGCGGCGGCGTCGCGACCGGAGGCACGGGCGGGGGCAGCGGGAGCGGTGGGAGCGCTACCGGAGGCACGGGCGCTACGGGCCCGTTCTCGCTCAGCGACTCGCTGAAAGGCTCGACGCAAGGTCATGCAGAAGGTGGAAGCCTCGGCCCCACGGGTTGGACGGTCACGAAGAAGGAAGACATCCTCTGGTATTCGCTGCCGCGGCTCGTCGAGGGCTCCATCGAGTTCACGGTGACCAACATCACGACGGCGAACCTCAACCTCGCCGACCACGAGATCTTCGCGCTCTACGACGCGGGCTACGGCATCAGCGAGCCCATCAACTATAACCCCGAGTTCCGCGACAACCACTACAAGCAGCTCATCCGCATCTACGGTCAACAGGTGCCCGATCGGCTCGGGGCGCAGAAGTTCATCATGCTGATGTGCCCTGACGGCTCGCCCGGCTACGGCGCGTGCAAGTGCGCGAAGAGCTACTACGACGGCGACGGCACCTGGGGCGGCAACACCACTTGGAACGGCTCGCCGAGCAAGATCAAGGTGACGTGGGGCAGTGGAAAGGCCACGTATTCTCGCGACGGCGTCGAGGTGTGGACCAACGACTATTCGCAGAGCGGCCTCACCTTCGGTCCTTCGGAGCTCCACTTCACCATCGGCTGCCCGCGCAACGCCGCCATCAGCGACGCGGGCATGCCCATCGGCGCCGTCTTCAGCGACGTGGTGGTCACGGGTACCCAGGGTGCCGTCGCGACCTGCACCTGAGCGGCGAACCGCAGTCGGGCGCTTGACCACCGAAGCGGCGGACGCCATCCTACCCCCATGACGTCGTGGGTCGTTCGAATGTCCGATCCCATGCGCCTCTCGGGCGCAGGGCGATCGCGCATTTCGTAGACCGAACGTCGAAGAAGAAGAGCGAGTCGCCCGTGCGGGCGGCTTCTCGATCCCTCGAACGCATGGCCGGCGCGCGGGCGGCTCCCATCACCAGGAGCACGCACATGACCGTCGTAATCACCGCCGCACTTCCCTACGTCAACGCGCCCCCCCATGTCGGCCACGCACTCGAGCTCGTCCAAGTCGACGCGCTCGCACGCGAGCGCCGCCTCGCCGGCGAAACCGTCCTCGTCGTGAGTGGCACCGACGACAACTCCCTGAAGAACGTCCGCGCAGCAGCCGCCGAAGGGCTGCCGGTGCCAGCGCTCGTCGAGCGGAATGCCCGGCGCTTCACCGACCTGGCAGAGCGGCTCGACGTCCGCTTCGACGGCTTCACGCACACGGGCCTCGATCCGACCCATCGGCGCGCCGTCCACGAGCTCTGGCGACGGGTCGCCGCACGTGGCGACCTCTACCGGAGCCGCTACCGTGGGCTCTACTGCGTGGGCTGTGAGCAGTTCTTCTCGCCCGAGGAGTTGGACGGGCGCCTGTGTCCCGAGCACGGCGTGCCACCGGAGCCCGTCGAGGAGGACAACTGGTTCTTCCGATTGTCGCGCTACGACCGGGTGCTCCGCGACTCGGTCGAGCGGGACGAGCTCTCGATCGTCCCGGAATCGAAGCAGCGCGAAGTGCTCGCGTTCATCGGCGCCGGGCTGAGGGACTTCAGCGTCTCGCGGAGTCTGAGCCGAGCCCGCGGCTGGGGCGTCCCGGTACCGGACGATCCCGACCAGGTGGTGTTCGTGTGGTTCGATGCGCTGGCCGGCTACTTGTCGGCCCTGCGTTGGCCCGACGCCGACTCCCCCTGGCTCCACGCGAAGGAACGCGCGCAGGTGATCGGCAAAGGGATCCTGCGCTTCCACGCGGTGTATTGGCCCGCGATCCTGGCGTCCGCGGGGCTCGAGCTCCCGAACTCGCTCCTCGTGCACGGCTACCTGACCCTCGACGGGAAGAAGATCGGCAAATCGCTGGGAAACGCCGTGGACCCGCAAGCGCTCGTCGAGCGACACGGCGCCGAGGCCCTCCGCTGGTATCTCCTCCGGCACGCGCACTCGAGCAAAGACTCGGACTTCTCGCTCTCGCGCTTCGACCGGGCCCACGACGGCGAGCTCGCCGACCAGCTCGGCAACCTCTGTTCGCGGGTGGAGACCTTGATCGCCCGTTTCGCTGGCGGGCGCCTGCCGCAGTCCGGCGCTTTGGGCCCCGCCGAGGAGCGCCTGATCGAAAGCGGGACACGCACGACGAGCGCGCTGGCGCGGGCCTTCACCGACTTCGCGCTGCACGATGCGGCGGCCCAGGCCTTCGAACTCGTCGGCGCCACCAATCGCTATCTCGACGAGACGGCGCCTTGGCGCCTGGCGCGGGAGTCGAGCCCTCGCCTCGATGGCGTCCTGTACGCCGCCGCCGAGGGGCTTCGCTGGTCGGCGGCCTTACTCGCTCCGCTCCTGCCGCTCACTTCGCGACGCATTGCCGAACGTTTGGGAGTCGGCAGCGCGCCGCTCGCACGGGAGTGGGGGCAAGGCGCACCGGGTTCGACCGTTGCGCTCGGCCCGCCACTCTTCCCACGGAGCGGGCCAAGGGTCAGTTGATGGCGATGCGGAAGGAAGTGAGCTTGGCGGAGCCGGCGTCGGGGCCGGAAGCGCGGATCGACCAGGCGCCGAGCGGCGAGCGCGTGAAGGAACGGCTGAGGTCCACCATTTGCGCTTCTTTGGCGAACACCGCAGCGTTCAGGTCGACCGATGCCGTGAACCGGACCTTGGTTCCCGTGATCACGGGCGCGCCGGTCGCCAGCGGGAAGTCCGGCCAGTCGGCGTGGGCGAGGAAGAGGGACAGCTCGTCGAGCGAGCTCTGGGCCGACGCCGGGACGTCGAGCTCCACCGTCACGCTGATGGGGTTCAGCTTCGCTCCCGTCTTCTTGAACAGCACCGGAGCTCCGGGCAGCCCGCCGCTCTTCAGCGTCGCCTGGCCGCTCGCGACGGAGACGTCCGGCGTGACCGGCAGCGAGCCCGTCCACTCGACCAGCAGCGGCTGATTGCGCTCGGCCTTGGGGTTCGTGCCCGTGATGACGATCTCCCAGTCGCGGAACGCCGAGGTGGACTCCACACCAGCGGGCATGGGCGGCGTGCTGAGCGTGAAGTAGCCGTTGCCGAGCCCTTTGCCGAGGTACTGATAGTCGCCGAAGTCGTCGGACGGGATCAGCATCGCGCCTTTGCCCGTGACGCTGGAGGTCATGGAGCAGGTAGCGTTCTCGATGGGGCTCGGGTCCATGCAGTGCGCCGAGTTCTCGTTGGTGGTCCACACCTGCTCCTTGCAGGTGCCTGCGGCGCAGCCCTCGGAGTGGTGGAGCTCCACCTCACCGCCGCCCACCGGGGCGCCGTAGTTCTCGCTGCGAGCGCGGAAGAACACTCGGGCATTTTTCTCGGTCACGCCGGCGTAGAGATCGCCCGCCTCCGCCATGTTCACGGCCGGCCCGGGCACGCGATAGAGGAGGTTGTCCAGGCGGTTCGCGTAGCTGGGGAAATTCACGCGCCGGGTCAGCGTGGTGACGGTGTACTTCTTCGCGAGCTCTTTGACCCAAGGAGCGAACGCCTCGATCGCTCGCTTCTTGGTGAGCATCGAGAGGTGCAGGAGCACCACGCCGCCGTTCCCCGCCGCCACTCGCTGGTTCATGCTGGAACGCCAAGCCGTCGCGCTCGCCGCGCCGAGCCCCTGATCGTGCGTGTGCCAACCGACCGAGATGCGACCGATGCGGGCGTGGAGCTCGTCCTGATGCCCGCAGCTGCCCCCATAGGGGAAGCGGAAGAAGACGCTGCTCTCGGGCGTGAGCAGGTGATGCTCGGCGAGGGCGGTCTCGGTGTCGAAGAGCTGCTCCTTCAGCTTCTCCGTGGGTGGAATCGGCTTCTTGTAGTCGATGAATACGTAGGGTGAGACGAGGTCGCCGCGCTGGCGAATGCGCGAAGCGTTCACGGCGCTGAGGTTTTGGGCGAAGGACTTGGACACGAAGAAGCTCACTCGCACGTGAGCCGCGTCGAGCGCGTCGAGCACCGCGGCGAGGACGTCGTTCGAAATCGGATCGGCCGTGGTCAGCGTGAGCGCGACGCCCGCGCCGAGGTCGTGTGCGCCCTTCTGCACGCTCTCGACGAAGCCGCCGGTGTAGCTGCAGGCCGCCGCCTGATCGCACTTGCCGGCGCAGAGATCGCTCTCCTCGCCCGGACCCGAAGCACCCGCGTCGTCGGCGCTCTCCGCGCTGCACCCGGCGAGCACGAGCGCGCCCACCACTCCGGCAAGACCTCGAACGAGCTTGGCTTTCTTCGTAATGGCCATGACTGCCTCCGTGAGGACTACCTTCGCCTACATCGGCCCCAGGGCGCAGTGACCGCCCCGGCCAGAGTTCTGACCGAAGTGGCCAGGCGCCGCGCCTGTACCCGAGCCTACTTTTCGCCGAGCCCGAGCTCGGAGAGCGAAGCCGACGCCAGCGGATCGCTGCCGCCGACGGCGCGCCGCATGGCACGAAACGCGCCGGGCGGCAGCTCGTTGGGCGATCGGATCTCGGTCTTGTCGGCGCGGATGGCGATCCAGATCGGGAGCTTTCCGCGCCGAGCTTCGAAGTAGAGGACGAGGATCCTCGGACGCGAACGCGGCGTCGCCCAGAGGTCGAAGGCTTCCGCTTCGTCCGCTTTGTAGAACGCACGGAGCGCCGTTCTCGCGCGCTCGAGAGGCTCACCCTCGATTCGACCGTCGCCCTGCACGCCGAGCTTGGCCGTGGCCTGCCACGCGGCTCGCGCGCCTTCGAGCAAGGCGCTGCGCGCGCGCCGCGGCGCCTTGGCCGTTCGCAGGCGCACGCGTTCGCGGGTCGAGAACGAGACGATGTCGTCGCGCCGTGACGCCACGTACCCGAACGCCGCGCCCACCGACGACAGCGCGACGAGCAAGAGCACCCAGAGTCGCTTACGCCGCCCACTCGAGTGGTACCAGACCACCGTCGTGCTGAGCGGCATCAGTAGCATCAGGACCAAGAGCGTCTCGACGAGGAGCGTCGCGCCCACCGTGGGTAGATATGCGCGGACGTCGAGCTCCGGCGCCCATTGGTAGAAATACTGCCCGACGAGGAGCGCCACCAGCACGACGAATCCGGCCGCGGTGTAGCCGCGGAACATCCAGAACTCGGCCCGCGCGCGGCGCTCGATGAGCCAGTAGGGAAAGAGCAGCGGGTAGAACAGGTAGTACGCGAAAGGTCGCGGCGGCCGCACCCGGTAGAAGCGCTCGAACGCCAGGCATTTCCCCAGCAGCCACGCGATGAACTTGGAGCGCGACGCCCAGCGCGCGAGCGCCTCGTTGGCGAGGAAGACGATCAACGCAATCCCGATGTCGACGAGCACGCCTTGTACCGGGAAGAGCTCGGCCGCGATCACGATCACGAACGGCGCCACGGCGAAGAACGAGAGCCGGAGCAGGAAGTCCGCCAGCGAGAGCGGACGCGTGATCAAGGACGAGGGACCCGTTTCCAAGCCGACGACGCGACAGCACGCCCCGAACGCCGCCTCGGCGCAAGAGCTTTGCGCTTTCAGGCGCCGGTGATCATGGCCTTGGCCAGGAAAACCACGAGCACGACGGTGTCGAGGGCGCCGACCGCGAAGGAAATCGTGCGCCAGGGCTGCTTCTCGCCGAGGTAGGCCAGCGAATGGCCGAGGCGTGCGGCGGTGAAGACACCGGTCAAGATCCCGGTGACGAGAGGGCTCGCGCCCCACAGCACCAGCAGGAGCCCCAGCAGCGCGAAGGGCACGATGTTGTCCACCGCGTTGCGGTGAGCTCGCAGCACGCGTTGGATCTCCGGAGGGTCGCTGCCGAGCTGCGCGGACTTGGTGATGGTGCGGATGTCTTCCGGGTTGGGCGTGACCTGAGCCCGATTGCGCACCACGCCGCTGTACACCCAGAGGCCGAGCACGTTCAGGCAGAGGACGATCATCGAGGCCGAGTAGATCAGGAACGACGGGTTCTGGCTCATACGCGGGTGACTCGGCAGCCCGCGCTTCCGTTACGCTTTCTTTTCGATTTCCGCGGCCAGCGCCTCGACGAGGTCTGCCGGGGGCTCTTCGGCGGGCAGCTGCTTGAGCACGTCCACCGTGGTTTCGAGCTGACCTCGATAGCGCTGACACGGCCCGCACACGCGCATGTGGAGCCCGTAGCGGAGCTTCTCCTGACCTCGGAGCGCGCCTTCGGCCGCCTGCGTGTGGAGCTCTGTGGCTCGGCGGCACGTCATCATGAGGACGTCTCCTTCTCCAATACGGCGTGGAGCGCCGCTCGGAGCTTGGTGCGGGCACGGTGCAGGAGCACCCTTTGGTTCGACTCGCTGAGGCCCAAAGCGTTACACACTTCTTCGCTGGACCAGCCCTCGATGTCGCGCAAGCTCACGACTGCTCGCTGGTTTTCCGGAAGCTCTTCCAGCGCCCGCCCCACCGCTTCGAGGGCCTGCCTCCGTCCCAGGATGTCCTCCGGGGTGCGGTCGTGCCAGAGCTCGGGGGCGCGGCGAAAGAAGCCGATGCTGCCGTACGCCGCGGGGTCGGCGACCTCGGCGTCGTCGCTGGGGTCCGCGCCGAGGGAAGCGACCGCCACGGTGCGAGCGCTCCGACTCGCCACCGTGCGCGCGCGGTTCAGCACGATGGTGGCCATCCACGTGCGCAACGACGAGCGCCCCTCGAACGAAGGCAGCGCGCGGATCACCGCGACCCAGGCGTCTTGCACGACCTCGTCCGAGGTCGCGGCGTCTTTGACGACCGAGCGCGCGAGCCGAACGAGCCACGAGTGCTCCCGCGCCACCAAGCGCCCGAGCGCGGCGCGGTCCCCGGCCAAGATGGCCGTGACCAACGAGAGCTCCCCGTCGTCGTCCACCGTGGCAGCCTACCCCAGCGCGCCGGCGGATTTGCTCGGGATTCGTCGCGATGAACGGATCGGCCCCCGTCGGGCACGGAGGCTCGAGGAGCAACACTTTGGCAAGAATCACCATGAGCTTCGTTCTCTCGGTCGGCATCGCCCTCGGCGCGAGCGCGTGTGGCGGCGCAGGTTGGCACCCGGACTACCCGGAAGCTGGCGAGCCCAAGGTCGCCGCGTCGCCCCGCGCGGCGCGCACCCTGTCGCGTTTTCGCGAGCGGAGCCCGACCCTCCAGCGCTTCATCGACGAGGCGTATGGGGTCGCCGTGTTCCCGAGCGTGGGCAAGGGCGCCATCGCCGTGGGCGGCGCGCACGGAACCGGCGAGGTCTACGAGCAGGGTGTGTTCGTGGGGACGACGAGCATGACGCAGCTCTCGGTGGGCTTCGCCTTCGGCGGTCAGGCCTACTCGGAGCTGATCTTCTTCGAAGACAAGGCGACTCTCGACGCTTTCAAGTCGGGGAACTTCGAGCTCGGCGCGCAGGCTTCGGCCGTGGCCGTCACCGCCGGCGCGTCGACCGACGCGAGCTACGACTCCGGCGTCGCCATCTTCACGCTGCCGAAAGCAGGTCTCATGTACGAGGCCTCGGTCGCGGGGCAGAAGTTCAGCTACACGCCGCGGTGAAGCGAACCGCACCGCCGGCGCGCCGACGAAAGGTTTGCGTGGACGTCGGCCTCACGCGGCAAGCTGACTTGTCGCGTCGCCCGTTGTAGGCTCGCGGTGAAAGGTGGGTTTCATGTCGGTGCGTGCCCGGCTGCTGCTCGGCTGCTTGTGCTTGAACGCGTGCGCGCCCGAGGCAGTTTCCGAGCCCAAAGCGCCGACCCCGCTGCCAGCACCGGCCGCGACTCCCCCCGAGCCGCCGCTCGAGCTCGGCGCCGTGCCGGCGCCGCCCGAGCTCCAAGGCGATCTGCGCTTTGCCGCTCCGAACCGGGACATCGCCACCTTGGCGCAGCTCATCCCAGGCTCGAACTCCCTGGTCGAAGCGCTGCGCGACGGTCCCGGACCGCTGCTCGAGAACCTGATCGGAGCTTCTCTCTTGGCCGAGGTCGATCTCGAGCAGTCTCTCGACATCGCCATCGAGGGCCGAGAGCTCGTGATGTCTCTGGCGATCCGCGAGCTCGGCTCGGCGCGCGATCGGATTCGCGATTTCGCGCCGCAACCCAAGGGCCGAGTCGTGCGCTTCACGTACACGGGGAGCGCGCGGGCACCTCTCATGCAATGCGAGGCCTGGCCCGCTGCCGGCGCCGCGCGGCATCGGCTGCTTTGTTCCTATCGACCGGAGATGATCGAGCGCTACGGCCCCTACCTCACGAGAACGCTCGCCCGAACTCCGCCGAAAGGCGCCGTCTCCTCCAGCGTCTCGACCCTGCGCATGCGCCAGGCGGTGCAGGACGAGTTGAACAAGGCGTCCAGCGGTGACGCTGGCGAAGCGGCGGGCCGCGAGCTCTTTCGCGAGCTGACCAACGAGCTCGACTCGCTCGCTACCGACATTCGACTGGAGAAATCCGGCGTCGAGCTCGGCGTCGAGCTCGGGCTGAGCGGGTCCAAGTCGCTCTTGGCTGCCGCGCTGGGCTCGACCAACGGCACCAGCGCGCTCCCGGCCGCGTTCTGGCAACTGCCGAAGTCGACGGACATCGCCATCTACACTCGCGGCGCGAAGCTGGGCGCGTTCGACGCCTCGGCACCCAAGCTGCTCCGCGAGATGTGGAAAGACGTGTACTCGGTACGACGCCCCATGACGCGCGCCTCGATGGACGAGCGCGTGGCGGCCACTCGCCGCCTGTTCTTCACCGGGGGCCCGCTACTGTTTGCCTACGGCCACGATCGCGACGCTGCCCAGAAGGCGCTCGGAGCATCGAAGGAGGCGCTGGAAAAGCAACCTGCTCGAGCGCGGGCCGCCCTGTCCGGCTGGAGCGCGCTCCGTTTCGACGAGCCCATCGAGCACTGGCGACGGGGGTTGACCGAGCTGATCGCGCTCTTCCAGAAGACCCCGCAATGGGAGAACGCGCGCGACAGCGGCGCCAGCGCAGGCGGCGCACGTCCGACGACGCTGCGGGCCAGCGAGACCTATCGCATCGTGGCGCCGACGCCAGGCGATCGACTGCCGAAGGACGCTTTCCGAGTGAAGCTGGTCTCCAAGCCGAACCCCGCCTACCAGGCGGGACCGGGAGATCCGCCCGCCCTCGAGCGCCCCACCGAGACGCACTTCTGGTTCGTGCCCGACTCTGGAGCCACTTGGCTGTTCGTCTCGAACGAGGAGAAGACCGCGCTCTCCATCGCGCACACCGTGACGGGGGGCGCTGCCGAGCCGAAACTCGGCGCGCGCAGCGAGCTCCGAACGCTCCTCGCCGGAGAGGGCGCGCTGCTCGGGTTCGTTTCCCTCGCGGGCTGGGTGTCGTTGGCGCTCGACTCCGAGACGCCCGATCAACTGTGGGCAGCCAAGACCACCCTCGACGCGCTCGCCTCCGTGCCCGATGGCGATACGCCCGTCCTGCTCCGCGGCACGCCTCGCGGCAGCGGGATGCGCTTCTCCACCACCCTCTCGCCCGCCGCCATCGCGGGGCTGTTCCAGTGGGCCATGCGAAACGAAGGCAAGCCGTGAGGCTCGGAAGCGTGGCGCTGGCGCTCGGAGTGGTCGGCGTCGGTTGTGGAGGCCACTCCGCAGGCGGTTCGGCGCCCGCCCAAGCTCCACCGACCCCGCGCACGGCGGTGGCGGCCCCGGCTTCGCCTCCGGCAAGCACCCAGGCGAAGGACAGGTCGGAGTCGGCAGGAGCCTACCAGCGCGCGTGCGATCTCGGCTCGCCTCGCGGGTGCAACGACCTCGGCGTGATGTACATGGACGGTGACGGCATCGCCGCCGATGCGAAGCGCGCCGTGGCACTGTTCGAGAAGGCGTGCAGCGCCGGGTTTCCCATGAGCTGTGTCAACCTGGGCTCGGCCCTCGAGTCCGGTTCCGGCGCAGCGCAGGACGCCTCCCGGGCCGCCCAACTCTACGACCGGGGCTGCAACGCGGGCATCGGGCTCGGCTGCAACAATCTCGGCAACATGGTGTACTCGGGCGAGGGCGCGCCGAAGGACGGAGCGCGCGCGAGAGCGCTGTACGAGAAAGCGTGCGGACTCGATCACTCCATGGGCTGCGTGAACCTGGCCAGCATGCTGGATTCCGACGGCGCGAGCCAAGCGGACCTCGCGCGAGCCGCCGAGCTCTATCGCAAGGGATGTGACCGGGAGATCGCACTCGGCTGCTCGGGCGTCGGCTCGATGCACCTGCGCGGAGTCGGCGTCGACAAGAACACCCAGGTCGGTCTCGACTACTACGCTTCGGCCTGCCGACTCGATGCGAAGACCGGCTGCTACTTGTACGGGCTCGCCTTGGTGCGCGGCGTCGGCGTCACCCCCGACCTCAAAGCTGCAAAGCCGTTGCTCGACAAGGCGTGCAAGCTCGGACACGCCGAAGCCTGCGCCGAGCTCGGTGACGTCCTGAGCCGATTCCACTGACGCTGCCCGCTGCGTGGCGATTGACGGCCGGGGCCAACGCCGGTCATCGTCTCCCGACATGGCCAAGCACGAACGCGCCCTGGGACGCGGGCTCTCTGCGCTGTGGGCGCTCACACTCCCAGCCACCCTCGCCGCGTGTTCCTCGGAGAGCTCGGACGGGCGCGCTCCAAAGGATTCCGGCGAGGACGTGAGCGATGCCGCCACCGAAGACTCTGGCGCCGACGCCGGCGCCGACGCCGAGGGGACTCCCGAGGCCGCTGCGCCCAAGGTCCTGTTCCCGAAGTCCGCACTCGAGCCCAGCGAACTCGGCGTGCTCGTGAACGAGAACGACCCCGCCTCGAAGGAGATCGCGAGCTACTACCTCGCGGCGCGCAAGATACCTGCGAAAAACCGCGTCGCGCTCTCCTTTCCCGTGAACGACGTGATGAGCGAAGCGGACTTCGCCGCGGCCAAAGCGACCCTCGACTCCGCGCTCGGTCCGGACATCCAAGCGCTCGTCGTGACCTGGACGCGTCCCTACCGAGTGAGCTGCATGAGCACCACGAGCGCGTTCGCCCTCGGGTTCGACACGAAGTACTGCAACACCACCGGCGGAAGCTGCGGTCCAACGGATTTCGTCGACACTTTCGACTCCGACAGCGTCGCACCCTTCACCGATCACGGTATCCGCCCGACCATGATGCTGGTCGGCAAGGACGCCGCCACGGCCAAAGCGCTCATCGACCGCGGAGTCGCCGCCGACGACACGTTTCCGACAGGCGACGGTTGGTTGATTCGCACCACCGACGTCGCGCGCAGCGTCCGCCACCCGGCCTTCGTCCAGCTCACGCAGAAATGGACGGATCCGAGCGTGCTGAAGCTCACCTACGTCGACAACTCGAGCGGCACGGGTGCGGACCAGATCGAGGGCCAGAAGGGCGTCTTCTTCTATTTCACCGGCCTGGCCAACGTCCCCAAGATCGAGACCAACGAATACCGGCCCGGTGCCATCGCCGACCACCTGACGAGCTTCGGCGGCCAGGTGCCGACCAGCGGTCAGATGAGCGTCGCGGAGTGGATCGCCGCCGGCGTCACCGGCAGCTTCGGCACGGTGGTCGAGCCCTGCAACTACACCACCAAGTTCCCCGACCCTCGCATCGTCGTTCCACGCTACTACCGCGGGGCAACGCTGCTCGAAGCTTATTGGAAGAGCGTGGCGGCTCCGGGGGAAGGCTTGTTCGTCGGCGAACCACTGGCACGACCGTTCGGCGCCGAGCTCGTGACGTTCGCCAATGGCACGCTCGAAATCGAGACGACGCACCTCGATCCGGCCAAGACCTACGCCATCGAAGGCGCCGACGCCGAGAGCGGGCCGTTCTCGTCGGTCCAAGGCGGCATCAGCGTGCCGTCCCACCAGCGCGTGAAGCTCAGCGTGACGCCGGCCGACCGCGCGGTCTACCGCCTCGTGGTCCAGTGACTCTCGGCTCGACGGCGCTCCCTTCCGCCGGCCGCCGCCGGCCGCGAAGGCGGCCTCCGAGATGCGCCGGCGCGTCCAGAACGTCTCGGCGCAGAAGATGTGAGCCTCTTCGCCCGCGGCCCGTGAGAGACTCTGCCGAGCGGTACCGGTCCTCCAGCCAAGCGTCGTCGTCTCTGCCATCGAGAGTGAGGGAACCATGCGCAAAGTGCTCTTCGTTTTCGGACAGCTGTCGGACGCAGACGTCGACTGGCTCGCCAAGAACGGGCGCCGCAAGCGCTTGGCGAAATCGACGGTGTTGATCCACGAAGGCGTGGCGGTCGAGACCTTCTACATTCTGATCGACGGCGAGCTGCTCGTGACCCAGGGCAAACCCGCACGCCAGCTGGCACGGCTCGGGAGTGGCGAAATTGCCGGCGAGATGTCGTTCGTGGACACGCGCCCGCCGAGTGCGACCGTGAGCGCGGCGACCGACGTGGTCGTGTGCGCCATCCCGACGGACAAGCTGGGAAAGGCGCTGGCGGAGAACCTCGGCTTCTCGTCGCGGTTCTACAAGGCCGTGGCGACCTTCCTCTCCGACCGCCTGCGCCGCGCCACCGATCGCGACTACGACGACGAGCTGGACGACAGCGTGCTCGACAACGTCGACCGAGCCGGCGCTCGCTTCCATGCGCTCAGCCGAGCGCTGATGGATGGCTGATGACCACGAATGGCATCTACCGAAAGGCAGCGCTCGAGCGCCTGAAGTCGCCCGAGCAGCTCGACTCGCTGATGCGCGTCACCGACGCCAAGGGTTGGCTCGCGCTGGTGGGCTGCGCCGTGATCATCGGAGCGACCCTCGTCTGGGGAGTGCTCGGGACCCTTCAGACCAAAGTGACGGCCAGCGGCATCCTGCTCTCCGGCACCGGGCTCACCGAGCTCTCGGCCCAGGGCGAAGGCCAAATCACGTGGCTGGAGGTGGAGGCTGGCGCCGAAGTGAAGAAGGGGCAGGTGATCGCACGCATCGACCAGCCCGCGCTCAAAGAGCAGATCTCCAACGTTCAGACGCGCCTCGACGGCCTCACCACCGCCGACGCCGGCGCGGTCGCCGAAATGCAGACTCGGTTTCGCGAGCGGCTCGAGGGCGACCTCAAGCGCCTGAAGCGGCAGTTCGACGACAACGCGACCATCGTGAGTCAGGTGGAAGGTCGCGTGGTCGAGGTCCGCGCCCGTGTGGGGTCGCGTGTGTCCGCGGGCTCGCCCATCGTAGCGCTGGAGGCGAGCGGCGGGAAACAGACGCTCGAAGCACTGCTCTACTTCGACTCGCACCGCGGCAAGCTGCTGAAGCCGGGCATGCCCATCGAGATCGTTCCCTCGGTGGTGCGCAAAGAGCGCTACGGCGTGCTGCTCGGCAAGGTGCGCTCGGTGGAAGATTTCCCATCGACCCGCCTCGGCATGATGGGAGCTTTGCGCAACGAGCAGTTGGTCGACGGCTTCATCCAAGAGGCGGGCGGCGCGCCCATCGCGGTCCGGGCCGAGCTCATCCTCGACAGCACTCCGAGCGGGTACCGCTGGTCGAGCGGTCGCGGGCCGGACGTGGTCTTGACCAGTGGCACGCGCTGTGGCGCTGCAGTGATCACGCGCACCCAGAGGCCCATCGCTCTGGTGTTTCCCGCCCTCGACTCTGGCGGCTGATGTCCGACACGACCGCGGAAACCAAGGGCGATTCCCCGAAGACGCCCGCCTCGGACGCCGCCCAGGCGCCGAAGCCCAGACGCGTGCGTACGCCGACGCGTCTTCAGATGGAAGCGACCGAGTGTGGCGCGGCGAGCCTCGCCATCGTGCTCGAGCACTATGGCACCTTCGTCACACTGTCCAAGCTGCGCGAAGAGTGCGGAGTCTCGCGCGACGGAAGCAAAGCCAGCAACGTGCTGAAGGCGGCCCGCAAGTATGGGCTCGAGGCCAAGGGCTATCGCAAGGAGCCGAACGAGCTCGGCTCGCTCCAACTGCCGCTGATCGTTCACTGGAACTTCAATCACTTCCTGGTGCTCGAGGGCTTCTCGGGAGGCCGCGCGTACCTGAACGACCCCGCGCTCGGTCCGACGAGCGTCACGGAAGAGGAGTTCAACCGCGCGTTCACCGGCGTCGTGCTCTCGTGCAAGCCCGGCCCCGAGTACCGCCCGGGAGGACGGCGCCCGTCGCTCTTCGGCATGTTGAGGCGGCGCCTCGACGGCTCGCGCAACGCCATTTCGTTCGTCGCCCTGGCGGGGCTCTGCTTGGTGATTCCGGGCCTCGTGGTTCCGGTGTTCGGCATGGTGTTCGTGGACGAAGTGTTGGTCGGCGGGCAGCTCGGCTGGCTGCCGACGCTGCTTGCCGCGATGCTGCTCGCCGCCGCGCTCTCGGCGGTGCTCACGGCGCTCCAGCGAACGTACCTCTTGAGACTGGTGAGCCGCCTAGGGGTGCGCATGGCGTCGGGCTTCGTCTGGCACGCGCTGCGCCTGCCCGTCGGGTTCTTCGCTGCGCGTTCGCCGGGCGACATCGCCGACCGCGCGCGCGCCAACGATGCAGTCGCGCACATGCTCTCGGGCCGGATATCGGCCATCGTTCTCGATTTGCTGCTGTTGGGCTTCTACGCGGCCTTCATGCTCTACGTCGACGCCTGGCTCACGCTGATCGGGTTTGCCACGGTGGCGGGTCACCTCGTGCTCCTCCGCACGGCCGAACGCATGCGCACCGACCTCAGTCGTCAGGTCGGACAGCACGCCGGCAAGCTCGCCGGCGTGGCGACGGGCGGCCTGATGATGATCGAGACCATCAAAGGCACGGGCTCAGAATCCGAGTTCTTCAGCCAGTGGGCTGGCTACCAAGCGAAGTTGGTCGCGGCGCAGCAGAAGCTCGCGCAGCGCGACCAACTGTTGATGATGGCCACGGACATGCTGGCGCGGCTGAACTCGCTGCTCGTGCTCGGGTTCGGCGCACTGCGCGTGATGGACGGTCACATGAGCCTGGGCATGCTCGTGGCTTTCCAGAGTCTGATGTCCTCGTTCGTCCGCCCGGTGGAGAGCTTGTCGCAGGTCGGCGCAGCGCTGCAGCAGCTCAGGGGCAACCTCGAACGACTCGACGACGTGCTCGAGCACGCGGCCGACGACGGCGCCGTGACCCGCGACGACGAGCCGGAGCCCATGAAACGGCTGACGGGTTCGCTCCAGATCGACGGCGTGACCTTCGGCTATCTGCCGTTCTCGCCGCCGCTCGTCACCGACCTGGGCCTGCGCATCGCGCCCGGCCAGCGCGTCGCACTGGTGGGCGGGAGCGGCAGCGGCAAATCCACGGTGGCGAAGCTCGTGTGTGGGCTCTACCGCCCCTGGAGCGGCCGCATCTGCTTCGATGGCGTGGAGCGTGAAGCATTGCCGCGCCGGACCGTAGCGGCTTCGGTGGCCATCGTGGACCAGGAGGTGACGCTGTTCGAGGGCACGGTCCGAGAGAACCTCACGCTGTGGGACGACACGATTCCCGAGGCCGACGTGGTGCAGGCCGCCAAAGACGCGTGCATCCATCAAGACATCGCCAAGTTGCCGGGCGGCTACGACGCGCGGGTGCAAGAAGGGGGCGCGAATTTCTCGGGTGGCCAGCGCCAGCGGCTGGAAATCGCCCGCGCTCTCGTGCGTCACCCGTCCCTCGTCGTGCTCGACGAAGCGACGAGCGCTCTCGACCCCGAGACCGAGCAGAAGGTCGATCAGAACCTGCGCCGTCGCGGCACGAGCTGCCTCATCATCGCCCACCGATTGAGCACGATTCGCGACTCCGACGAGATCATCGTGCTCGACAAGGGGCAGGTGGTTCAGCGCGGCTCCCACGAGGAGCTGTTGACGGCAGACGGCCTCTACCGCGAGCTCATCACCACCGGGTGAACGGCATGGGGATTTCCAAGGAACAAATTGCCCGGCTCGCACGCCACTTCGAGGCCGACGCGCGCGACGTCTTGGTCGAGGGCGACGACCCGCTGCTGCTGTCGGATCCGAGTCGCGTCTACGTCACCCGCCAGCCCCAGCTTCAACTCTTCTGTGTGGGCTACGAAGCGGGAGCCGCAGCGGGGCGCCGCGAGCACGTGGCACTTGCCGGCGAAGGGCAGCTCTTGATCGGGCTCGCCCCGGAAGGCACGGCGCTCCTGCTCTCCGGCATG
>Ga0268298_10001031_pt1 | contig 34079 bp, 33 predicted proteins | sample WWTPWeurt_MetaG_FD_194462 | JGI IMG/M metagenome (GOLD analysis project Ga0268298, IMG submission 194462) | Activated sludge microbial communities from WWTP in Nijmegen, Gelderland, Netherland - WWTP Weurt | ecosystem: Engineered > WWTP > Aerobic digester > Activated sludge | place...
AAGGAAGAGCTCAAGCCGCTCGAGGACGGCATCGAAGAATCAGGCCGGCTTGATCCGGCCGTGGCGCGCGCCGTCCACGAGAAGGCCAGGTCGCTGGGCCTGTATGCGCTCAACATCGCGGCCGAGCTCGGTGGCGGCGGCTTGAGCACCGTGGACCGCATCCTCTGCGAGGAGCAGTTCGGCCACACCACCGACATCCTGATCCGCCGCGCCTTCGGCAACATCTACGAGCCCTTGCTGGTGTGCCAGGGCGAGCAGGTCGAGCGCTGGCTCAAGCCCACCGTTCGCGGCGAGCGCACCTGCGCCATCGCCATCACCGAGCCCGGCGCCGGCTCGGACGCCCAGGGCATCAAGACCCGCGCCCGCAAGACGCCGACAGGCTGGGTGCTCAATGGCAGCAAGCACTTCATCAGCGACGGCGAGTGGAGCGACTTTTTTCTCGTGTCGGCCAAGACCGGAGACAAGCAGATTTCGATGTTCATGGTCGACAAGAACCTGCCGGGCTTCACGGTCGGCAAGGACCAGTTGATGATGGGCCTGCGCGGCACGCCGCACCTCGAGCTGTTCTTCGACAACGTGCCGCTCGAGCCGATGGCGCTGCTCGGCGAGGAAGGCCAGGGCTTCAAGCTCGCGATGGGCGCGCTCAACGTGGTGCGCCTGGCGCAGGTGGGCGCGCGCGCGGTGGGCAAGGCCAGCCACGTGCTCGAGCTGATGACGGCCTATGCCAACGAACGCAAGCAGTTCGACCAGCGCATCGGCGATTTCCAGATGGTGCAGCAGATGCTGGCCGACAGCGTCATCGAGATCAACGCGGCGCGGCTGATGGTGCTGCACGCGGCGTGGATGATCGACGCAGGTCAAGACCCGCGCGACTGGATCGCAATGGTCAAGGTGCATGCCGCAGAGACGCTGGGCCGTGTGGTGGATCGCGGCGTGCAGATCTTTGGCGGCATGGGCTTTTGCAAGGAGCTGCCGATCGAGCGCTACTACCGCGATGCGCGCATCTACCGCATCTTCGACGGCACGTCCGAGATCCACCGCAGCGTCATTGCCAAGAGTGTGCAAAAGCGTGGCGCGGCGCTGTTCGATCTGCACCGCTGATGTGAAGCGGGCGAAGCCATGAAATCAAAATTCGTATCCGCTGATGAAGCGGCCTTGCTGATCAAGGATGGCGACACGCTGGCCCTGATGGGCGGTGGCGGCGGCCTGATGGAAGCCACCTGCCTGTTCCAGGCCGTGGAGCGGCGCTTTCTGTCCACGCAGCGCCCGCGCGCGCTCACGGTGGTGCATGCGCTGGGCATCGGCGACAAGAAGTCACTCGGCATGAACTGCTTTGCGCACGAGGGCCTGGTGCGCAAGGCCATTGGCGGCCACTGGGTGTGGTCGCCGCGCATGCAGCAACTCGCGCTCGACGAAAAGATCGAGGCCTACATCCTGCCCGGTGGCGTGTCGTCGCAATTGCTGCGCGAGATCGGCGGCAACCGCCCCGGCCTGATCACGCACGTAGGCCTGGGCACGGTGTGCGATCCACGCTTTGGCGGCGGACGCATGAACGCCAGCGCCCAGGACGATCTGGCCGAAGTGATCAGCATCGACGGCCACGAATACCTGCGCTACAAACCCTACCCGGTGCAGGTGGCACTGGTGCGCGCCTCGGCCGCGGATGAGGACGGCAACATCAGCTTCGAGCACGAGGCCGCCAATCTGGACGCAACCTCGATCGCGCTGGCCGCGCGCAGCAGCGGCGGCAAGGTGATCGTGCAGGTGCGTGAGCGCCTGCCGCGCGGCGCGCTCAAGGCCCGCGAGGTGCGCATCCCCGCAGCCTGGGTGGACGCCATCGTGGTCGACCCCGACCAGCGCACCAGCTACGACATCCCCTTCGACGCCACGCTCAGCGGCGAGCTCACCGGCGCGGCCCGCTTTGCCCCCGAGCCGGTGGTGCACCAGCCCTTCAGCGAACGCCAGGCGGTGGCGCGGCGCGCCGCCTGCGAGTTGCAGCCGGGCGCGGTGGCCAACTTCGGCGTCGGCGTGCCCGACGCGGTGGCCAAGCTCCTGGCCGAGCGCGGCGAGCTCGATCACTTCTACCAGACCATCGAGCACGGCACCTATGGCGGCAGCCTGCTCGACGGCGTGCTGTTCGGTTACGCGCGCAATGCCTCGGCGATGCTCGATGCGCCCACGCAATTCGATTTCTATGCCGGCGGCGGCCTGGACATCGCCTTCCTCGGCTTTGGCGAATTCGACGCGCAGGGCAATGTCAATGTCTCCAAGCTGGGCGGGCTGCCGGTGGGCCCGGGCGGCTTCATCGACATCGCGCAAAACGCGCGCAAGGTGGTCTTCTGCGGCACCTTCGCGGCCAAGGGCGTGAAACTGCAGACGGGCGACGGCGCCATGCGCGTGCGGGCCCAAGGCAGCGTGCGCAAGCTCGTGCGGCAGGTGGAGCAGATCACCTTCAGCGGCCCGCAATCGCTGCTGCGCGGCCAGCAGGCGCTGTACCTCACCGAGCGAGCAAGCTTTCGCCTCACCGCCGGCGGCATGGAGCTGTTTGAGCTGGCACCGGGCATCGATCTGCAGCGCGATGTGCTCGATCAGATGGACTTTGCGCCGCGGCTGGCTGAAACCATCGCCATCATGCCGGACGCTCACTTTCTGCGTGAGGACACGCTGCTCGGCGCCTTGAGCCATCGGGAAGGGACCGCATGAAGACCCTCATCACAGGCGGCGGCTTTCTCGGCCTGCGCCTGGCCCGCGCCCTGCTGGCGCAGGGCCGCTCGGTGCGCGTACTCGATGTGGCGCCTGCGCCCGCATCGGCGGCCGATCTCGACTGGATGATTGGCGATGTGTCCTCGCTCGAGACCGTGGCGCTGGCCCTGGCCGACTGCACCCACGTCGTTCACCTCGCTGCGCTGTTGACGCCGGCCTGTGCCGCAGACCCGCTGCGCGGTGCGCAGGTCAATCTGCTCGGCACGCTCCATGTCTTCGAGGCGGCGCGCCGCGCGGGCCTGAAGCATGTGGTCTATGCCAGCAGCGCCGGGGTCTATGGCCCGGACGACGCCACGCAGCCCCGCCCGACCACGCTCTATGGCACCTGGAAGCTGGCCGCCGAAGGCATCGCCCGCGCCTATCTCGCGGACCACGGGCTCAGCAGCGTGGGCCTGCGGCCCTTCGTCGTGTATGGCGCCGGGCGCGAGCTGGGCCTGTCCAGCGGGCCCAGCCTCGCCTGCCGGGCAGCGGCGCGTGGCGAGGCCTACACGATCCCGTTCACCGGGCGCACCGGGCTGGTCTATGTGGACGATGTGGTGCGCGCCTTCGCTGCGGCGCTGTCACCCTTGCAGGCTGGCGCGCAGGTGTTCGATCTGCCAGGAGTGATCGCCTCGATGGACGAGGTGATCGCCGAGATCGGCCGGCAGGTGCCCAGCGCACGCCTGAGCGCCAGCGGCCCGCCCCTGCCCATCGCGCCCGACATCGCCGCCACGGACTTCAGCGCGGTGCTCGGCGCGCAACCTGTGACCTCGTTGGCCGACGGCATCCGCGCCACCTTGGCGGCCTGCCACGGCCTCTGATCTATTCGCCCGAGCCCAAACCCAGTGGCGGCGGCAGCAGATTGGCGATCCGGCTGAACAGCAGCTCGAACTCCTTCTCGGGCTTGTGGCCGGTGAGCGGATCGCGATTGGCCTCGAACTCTGCGTTGATCGCGGCCCAGTCGGGCTCGGTGAGCACCTGCCGCGCCAGCGGCAGCACCTCGTGCTCCTCGGTGTGCATGTGCTCCATGTAGCGATCGCAATACAGCTCCACCGCAGCGGCAAAGGCCGGCAGACGGCTCGCACCGAGCATCTCGAACTCGAGCAATTGATGCTCGAGGCGAAGGATCTCCTGCTCGCCCCTGTGATGATCCTGGTCCAGCTTGTCGAGCACCGCAGTGGCCTCGCCGCTGCGCTCGCGCAGGCGCTTGAACAGGTGGTTCGTCTCCTTGGGGTGATGCAGGCGCTCGGGGTAGGCGTCGATGTAGAACATCAGGGCGCGCAGCACCTCGAAGTTGGGCTTGGCGGCGCGGTCGCGGATGTCGGTCACCGTGCGCCGCAAGGCATGCAGGATCGCCGCAAGCGCCTGGTGCTCGTTGCGGATGATGGTCAAGGCGGAGGGCATCATGAAAGTCTTCCCGGTTCTTCGCGGCAGCGGCGTATAGCGGGCCGGCGCAGAGCATGGCGTGCTGGGCCCGAGTGGGTTCGCACGTTCCGCCTCTCAGCCGGCCCAGGCCGATTTCACATCTTGCAAAGCGCCGACGGCGGCGGCGTCAGCGACGGCGGGAAGGTCTGCTCGATCACCGGGCGCAGCTGGCCGTTGACCACCTTGGCGCGGCCCACGAAATTGGGCAGCACGAGTTGGTTGTCCGCGGCGCGCATCACCACCGGGCCATAGATCGAATCGATGCTTGCACCCGGCAGCGCCTTGGCCACATCGGCGGGCTTGACGCTGCCCGCCTTCTTGATGCCCTCGAACATCACCTGCGCGCCGTTGTAGGCCTGGCCCTCGTTGTCGGTGGGCAGGCGGTTGAACTTGGCCTTCCAGCCGGCCACAAAGGCCTTGCTCCGCGGGTTGTCCAGGTCGGGCGTGAAGCTGGTGGTGCCCGGTGTGCCTTCCAGGGCCTTGCCGGTGGCGTCGATCATGAAGTTCTGGATCAGCGCATGGCCGATCAGCTTGGTCTGCGGGATCAGGCCGAACTCTTGCGCCTGCTTCACGAAGGCGATGGCGTCACGCCCGGTCTCGGCGACCCAGATCGCATCCACCTTGGCCTCTTTCAGCTGGGCAATGAAAGGCGAGAAGTCCTTGGTGCCCAGCGGCGCATAGAGCGCGAGCTTCACCTCCTTGCCCTGCGCCTTGACGGCCTTGGCGAAGGACTCGGCCGAATCGCGGCCCCAGACGTAGTCGGCGGCCAACGAGGCGTAGGTCTTTTCCTTGAAGCCCTTGGCCCACTCGCCGATCATCGCGATGTCCATCGCGTCGGAGTGGTTGGTGCGGAAGGCGCGCGGCTTGCAGGTGTCGCCGGTGATCTTGTCGGACTTGCTGGCCACCACGAAATACACCGCATCCCAACGTTCGAGATTGGGCGCCAGCGCCAGCGAGATCGACGACGGGATCGCGCCGATCAGCATGTTGTAGCCATCGCGTGCCAGCTTCTCGGCCACGCGGCGCCCGGCGTCGGGCGTGCCCTCGTCGTCGGCAATCTGCACTTCCACCTTGCGGCCGTCAACACCACCCTTGGCGTTGGCCTCGTCGATGGCGAACTGCACCGCCCGGATCACCTCCTCGCCCTGCTGGGCAAAGACGCCGGACTTCGAGCTCACCAGGCCCACGCGGACGGGGTCCTTGGCTTGCGCCATCACGGCCGCCGGCAAGGCAGCGCACAGGGCCAGCGCAGCCAGGGCGCGGCGGGTCAGTTTCATCTTCATCATCTGTATGTCTCCATCGGTAGGTCAACTCATCCCGGCAGGGCCAGGCACTTCATGCGAGGCTGCGGCACGCGGCCGCAGCCACTTCAAACCATCACGTGCTTGTGCAACTCTTCCAGGCTTTCGGCATGCACGTCGCCTTCGGCCACCACGGCGCCCTTGGCCATCGCGCAATAGCGTTCGGCCACGCGCGTCACCAGCGTCATGTTCTGTTCGATCAGCAGCAGCGCGGTGCCCTGGGCCGCCACCTGGTTGAAGATCACGCCGAGCTGGTCGACGATCACCGGCGCCAGGCCCTCGGTGGGCTCGTCGAGCAATATCAAGGCGGGGTTGGCCATCAGCGCGCGGCCCACGGCCAGCATCTGCTGCTGGCCGCCCGACAGCGCCGTGCCCGACGTGTGAGCGCGCTCCTGCAGGATAGGGAAGAGCTTGTAGATCTCGGGCACCGTCCAGTGCCCCTTGCGGCCGGTGGCGGCACCGAGCTGCAGGTTCTCCTCGACCGTGAGGTTGGCAACGATGCGCCGCCCCTGTGGCACCACCACGATGCCGTGCTTGGCCGCGATGTAGGTGCGCGGCTTGGCCAGCAGGTAGTCGCCCAGTCGGATGCTGCCGCCGCGCAGCGAGGCCAGGCCGAGGATGGTGTTGACCACCGTGGTCTTGCCCACGCCATTGCGGCCGATCAGAGCCACGCGCTCGCCGGAGTTCACATGCAGGCTGAGGTCATGCAGGATGTGGGCGGCGCCATAGAAGGCGTTCACATTTTCAAGCCGAAGCAAGGCGCTCATGCCGCGCTCCCCAGATAGGCTTCGCGCACCCGTGGATTGGCACGCACTTCGGCAGGTGAGCCGGCGGCGATGACGCGACCGAGCTCGAACACGGTGACCACGTCGGAGATGCCGAACACCACGTCCATGTCGTGCTCCACCAGCAGCACCGACACATCGCGCCGCGAGGTGAGCGCCTTCAGGTGCTGCGCCAGATCGAGTGATTCCTTCACCGACAGGCCGGCCATCGGCTCGTCGAGCAGCAGCACGGTCGGGCGGCCGACGAGCGCGATGGCCAGGTCGAGCCGGCGTTGCTCGCCATAGCCCAGGTCGTCCGCGATCACCTCACCCAAGGCATCGAGCGAGAGCTCGCGCAGCACCTCGTCGGCGTCGGCGCCGGGATCGGCGCTGCCCATCTTGTACGAGGCCAGCTCCACCTGCTTGCGCACCGGCATCTGGCCAAAGATGCTGGTGCGCTGGAACGAACGCGACAGGCCGCGCTTGCGGCGCTCGACGACGCCGAGCGCGCTCACGTCCTCACCGCGCAGCATCACCTTGCCGCGCGTCAGGCTGCGGCGGCCGGTGATCGCGTCGATCACGGTGGATTTGCCGGCACCGTTGGGGCCGATCAGGCCGCGGATCTGGCCGCGCTCGAGCGTCATCTCGACGCCATCGACGGCCTTGACGCCGCCATAGTGGATGGCAACGTCTTCGGTCTGCAGTACGTAGTCGGGCATGTTTGAGAACTCCTGTTCAGTGCGCTGCACGGGCGGCGACGCTGCCACCGCGCGCGCCGGCGGCCTTGCCACGGGCCAGGCGCTGCAAGATGCCCGACAGCCCATCGGGTGCGAAGACGATGACGATGATCAGCGCGGTGCCGAAGATGGCCATCCAATGCTGGGCGTGGTCACCGAGCACGTCCTTGGCCAGAAAGTAGATGGCCGCGCCAAGCGCCGGCCCCCACAGCACGCGGGTGCCGCCCACCACCACCATCATCAAGGCCACGCCAGACAAGCTCCAGTGCAGGTTCTCGGGCGAGACGAAGCCGGTGTTCAGCGCCGCCAGCACGCCCGCCACCGAGGTGACTGCGGCCGAGAGCGCATACACCGCAGCGCGCGGCAGCAAGGTCTGGATGCCGATGAAGCGCGCGCGCTCCTCGTTGTCGCGCGTGGCTTCGGTGATGGCGCCAAAGCGCCCGCGCAGGATCAGGGCCAGCGCCAGCAACAGCAGCACCAGCACGCTCCAGCTCAGCACCATCATGCCGGCGGGCTTGAGCAGCATCGAAGTCGGCAGGCCGAACAGCGTGGCCGGCCACTCCACCGTCATGCCATCGGCACCGCCGGTAAGGCCTCGTGAGCGCGACGCCGTGAGGTAGGCCATCTGCCCAACCGCCAAAGTGAGCATGCCGAAAGCGACACCGGGCACCCGCACGATCACCAGGCCGATGACAAAGGCAAAGAGCGTCAGGCCGAACACCGCGATCAACACCGCGGCCTCGGCCGGCACGGCCTTGAGTTGCAGCAGGATGGCCACGATGTAGCCGGCCGAGCCGAAGAACAGCGCGTGGCCAAAGCTCACCATGCCGTTCTGGCGCAGCAGCAGGCCGACACCGAGTGCAAACACGGCGTAGATCGTGGCCTGGGTGAGCAGCGACAGCAGCGTGCCCGAGCTCACCGCCAGGGCGATCACGGCACCGACAGCCAAGGCGGCGGCGGCAGAGCCAAACAAACGTGTGGGGGTCATGTGGGTCCTCCAGGGTGTGATCAGGTGCGGCTGCCAGCAAAGCCGGCCGGCTTCCAGATCAGGATCGCCACCATGAGCCCGAAGGGCAGCAAGGCCGCGGCGTCGGGCAGCACCACCGCCCCCACCGCTTGCAACATGCCCAGCACCATGGCCGCGATGAAGGCGCCGGCCAGGCTGCCCAGGCCTCCGACCACGACAACGACGAATGAATCGATGATCACGTCGCTGCTCATCGACGGCGACAGCGACAGGAACGGCGCCGCCACCACCCCGGCCAGCCCCGCCAGAGCACAGCCCAGGCCCACGACGAAGGCGCTCAGCGCGTCGGTGTTGACGCCCTGCATCGCGGTGGTGACCGGATCGGTGCTGGCCGCCCGCACGAACAAGCCGGCACGCGAGAGGCGCAGCCACAGCGTGAGGCCGATGGCCACGGCAGCGCCCACGCCGATCACCGCCACACGGTAGGCTGGTACCGCGGTGCCAAACAGATCGAACGAGAAGGCCAGCGCCGGGGGCGTGACGACCGACAGGTTGCTCTTGCCCCACACCGTCTGCACGAAATCCTCGATCACCAGCAGCAGGCCGAAGGTGACCAGCACCACCGTCAGTGGATCGCGGTCCTGCAGCAATCTGAAGCCCCAGCGATCCAGCACCACGCCGAACAGCGCCATCACGGCCGGTGCCACGAGCAGCGCCACCCAGAAGTTGCTCTGCAAGGCCACCGAGTAGCCGATGTAGGCGCCCAGCATGTAGAGCGAGCCGTGCGCGAAATTGACGACGCGGCGCAGGCCGTAGATCAGCGCCAGGCCCGAGCACATGATGATCAGCAGCGCGCCGTAGACCAGGCCGTTGAAGAGGTGGATGAGCATGTGGTTTGTCTCCGTGTTTCTTGTGTTGGCGCTGTCTCAGCCCAGCGCGGACTCGGGCGCGCCGAGCGCCAGCCAGCCGCCGTCTGCATTGAGCGTGGCGCCGGTGATGAAGCTGGCCTTGTGCGAGGCGAGGAAGGCAATGACTTCGGCGATCTCTGACGGAGCCGCCAGGCGCGCCATCGGCGTGCGCGCGGTGATGGCGGCGATGTCGATGCGCCCTTGGCGCTCGAGCTCATCGACGAGCGCGGTGCGCACATAGCCCGGTGCGACGGCATTCACCCGCAGGCCGCTGCGCGCCCACTCGCAGGCCATGGCACGCGTCATCGCCGCGATGCCGGCCTTGGCCGCGCCATAGGCATTGCGCGTAGGGATGCCGGCCAGCCCGGCGATCGAGGCGATGTTGACGATGGCGCCGTTGCCCTGCGCGAGCATGGCCTTGGCGGCCGCGCGGCTCATCAGGAAGGTGCCGCGCACGTGCACGTTCAGCACGCGGTCGAACGCGGCCACGTCCTGCTCGAGCGTGGGCGCCGCCTGCTCGCCGATGCCGGCGTTGTTGACGAGCATGTCGATGCGGCCGAAACGCTCTAGCACCGCGCCAACGGCCGCGGTCACGCTGGCCTCCGATGACACGTCGCAGGCCAGGCCGAGGTGCGCAGCGCCCAGCTCGGCGGCGCGTGCGCGGGCGGCGTCTTCACGCAGATCGAGCAGCGCCACATGGTCCACGTCCGCCGCCAGGCGTTGCGCCGTGGCCCAGCCGATGCCGTCGGCCGCGCCGGTGACGATGGCCACGCTCATGATCGCCCCGCCATGCTGGGCATCTCGGCGCTGCGGATCAGCCGCGTCTCCTGCGCCACGATCAGGTGCCCGGTGGCCGCCAGGTACTTCGGAAAATCGGGATGCGTGTCGCGGGCGCGGCAGCGCTGCTCGTAGTCGGCCAGGCTGTCATAGCCCCACAGGTGAACGAACTGGTTCTGCGGCCCGACAAGGCTGGTCCAGAAGCCCAGCGGCGAGCCCAGCGTCTGCAGCAGGATCGGCATCGCCAGGCGATCAAACACCTCGATGAATTCGCCCATCTTGCGCAGCTGGATCGTGTAGATGCGGTGGTCGACCAGCGCCTTGCCCACGCCGCTCATGACTTGGCCCCGGCCTGGTCGGCAATGTGGTTGGCGGTGACGAAGCCATGCGTCATGTTCGGCCCGTGCGTGATGCCGGCACCCGGGTAGTTGCCACCCATCACGCTCTCGCGGTCGTTGCCGACGGCGTACAGGCCGGCGATGGCCGAGCCATCGCGCTTGAGCACCTCGCCCACCACGCTGGTCTTGATGCCATCGAAGGTGCCCAGGTCGCCCATGATCACCTTGACGGCGAAGAACGGGCCCGTCTGCACCGGGGCCACGCAGGGGTTGGGCTGGTTCTCCGGGTCGGCCAGGTAGCGGTTGAACGAGGTGCTGCCACGGCCGAAGGCCGGGTCCTGGCCCTTGAGCGCGCCCACGTTGTACTCGCGCACGGTCTGCTCCAAGGCCGCGGGTTCGATGCCGGCGTTGCGGGCCAGCTCGGCCAGCGTGTCGCCCTTGATCAGGTAGCCATTGCGCAGGAAGCGCCCGATGGGCATGGGCGCGGGCTTGACGAAACCGATGCCGTACTTGGCCAGCGTGGGCTTGTCACAGATGAGCCACATCGCCGTGTCCTTCTGGCCTGCGCAGGCCCGCACCATCGCGGCGCCCACGTCGTGGTACGAGTTCGACTCGTTGGTGAAGCGCTTGCCATTGCTCAGCACGCCGATGATGCCGGGCTTGTAGCGATCCAGCAGGTGCGGGAACACCCCCACCTCGCCCGCGCCATAGTCCACCCGCGACACCGGCATCCAGGCCGACGTGTCCTTGAAGCGGATGTCCACCGTGGCGCCCAGCGCCTCGGCCATGTTCACGCCGTCGCCGGTGTTGCCCGTGGGCGTGGGCGACAAGTGCTCACCGCCGCGCGCCAGGTGCGGGTAGGCCTTGGCGATGCGCTGGATGTCGTGCGGGAAGCCGCCACAGGCCAGCACCACGCCCTGCCTGGCGGTGATGCGGCGCTCGCCCCCCTCACCCGCCACCCGCACACCCACCGCCCTCCCCCGCGCCATCAGGATCTCCTTGGCAGGGCTGCTGGTGAGGATGGGGATGCCCAGATCCAGCGCCGACTTGGCCAGCCGCGCAGCCAGCGCATTGCCGCTGGTGACGTTGATGCCTCGGCGGTAGAGCGCCATCTCCTTCAGGTGCGTGGCCAGGCGCTTGGCCACGTAGATGAAGGAGGTGAGCGACTTGGTGGCGCGGAAGAAGTGCTTCAGGTCGGCATTGGACGAGTTGAACATCATGCCGATGAAGGTGATGGTCTTGAGCGGCGGCTTCAGGCGCGCCATGTCCTTGCCCAGGCCGCGGATGTCGAAGGGCGCGGCCAGGATCGAGCGGCCGATGTCCACGCCGCCGGCCACGTCGGGGTGGTAGTCGGGGTACAGCGTGGGAACGAACTTCATTTCGGTCTCGCGCTCGAAGAACTCGACCATGCGCGGGCCGTTGTCGATGAAGGACTCGACGGCCGCTGCATCGTAGTAGGCGCCGGTCTCCTGCATCATGTAGGTGCGCACGGCCTCGCGCGTGTCGGCCGGGTTCTGCTTGCGGCCGTGCGTGTTCAAGGGGATCCACAGCACACCGCCCGACAGCGCGGTGGTGCCGCCGAACACCGGCTCCTTCTCGAGCACGAGCACCTCGAGCCCGCGCTTGCGGGCGGTGATGGCCGTGGCCAGACCCGCTGCGCCGGAGCCGACGACGATCAGATCGAATTCATTTTGCTGGGACATGGTGTGGTTCAGTCTATTGTTCAAAGTGCGCGGCTCAAGCCTGGGCCGTCTGGTTGAAACCCGGGCGCGGCACCATGTCCATCAACATGCAATCGAGCCCGCCATCGACCACCAATTCGGCCCCGTTGACGTAGGCCGCGCGATCGCTCAGCAGAAACAGGGCTGGCTCGGCGATGTCGATCGGCTCGCCCACGCGCCGGCTGGCGGTGACCGCCGCGCGCTGCGCCTCGAAGCCCGGCTCTTCATAGAACTTGGCCGACAGCGCGGTGCGGATCATCCCGGGGCAGACGGCATTGCTGCGCACACCACGCGGGCCCCACTCGGCGGCCATCTGCTTGCTCATCAGCAGCACGCCCGCCTTGCTGGCGCTGTAGGCACCGCTGCGGGTTTGCGGATGCAGGGCCGACACGGAGGCGATGTGCACGATGCTGCCGTGGCCGCTGGCCAGCATGTCGCGCCCGAACTCGCGTGCGCACAGCAGGTAGCCCGTGAGGTTGACCCCGAGCACGGCGTTCCAGTCCGCGAGGCTCACCTCGTCGAGCGCGCCCGGCCGCAACAGCCCGGCGTTGTTGACGAGCCCGGCCACCGGCCCCAGTTCGCTGCGCACACGCGCGGCCGCAGCGCACACGGCCGCTTCGTCGGCGATGTCGCACTCCACGGCCAGCGCGCGCACGCCTCGTGCGCCAAGTTGCTGCGCCAGGCGATGGGCAGCCGCGCCATTGCGGTCGATCAGCGCCACGTGGGCGCCCGCAGCGGCGAGTGCCTGGGCCACGGCAGCACCGATGCCGCTGGCCGCACCGGTCACCGCAAAAACGCGCCCGGTGAGGCCGAGCCAATGGGTGTCGGTCGCCCCCCACATTTCGAGCTTGCCGGGCGCATCACCGAGCGCGTCTGCCATCGCCGTGTCTCCAAATTTTTGAGTAGCGGGATCGTATGAATGACAGGGCAATGCCTCAATCGACAAAAGATGCAAGCCACCGGACAATTCGTGCATCGGCGCTAGGGAATTACCCGCATGACGACCAGCATTCAAAAGTACGCGCTCTATGGCGACGAGGCCCAGCCGGCCTGGTTGGACATGGTGCACTTCGAGCACATCCACGAGCGCTCGGCGATCTACAACTTCGAGATCGCCCCGCACTTTCACGACGGCATGATCCAGTTGCTCTACCTCACCAGCGGCGGCGGCGAGGTGTTCATCGACGGCTCGAAGTGGCAGCTCTACCCGCAGACCCTGATCGTTATCCCGGCCCGCCATGTGCACGGCTTTCACTTCACGTCGGATGTCGATGGTCCCGTGGTCACGGCAGCTCAGCGCCCACTGGAATCGCTGGCCGCGATGGCCTCACCCGGTGTACTGGCCACGGTGCGCCAACCACTGGTGCTGGGGGTGTCGGGCTCGGTGCGCTACGTGGATGCACTCATGCCCTTGTTCGAGGCGATCGAGCGCGAGTCGCGCATGCACACCAGCGGTGAAGTCGCCGCCGGCGCAGCGCTGCTGCTGGCCGTCTTCGTGCAGATCCAGCGCGTCGCCAGCGCCATGCAGCGGCCCGTGGGCCAGGACACCACATCGAGCACGCGGAAGGCCGAGCAGATCGACCGCTTTCGTGCGCTGATCGATGCGCACTTTCGCGAGCGCTGGGGCGTGGAGCGCTACGCCGCCGAGGTGGGCTTGAGCGCGGGGCAGCTCTCGCGCCTGTGCCGCGAGATGCTGGGCATGTCGAGCCTGGACGTGGTGAACGCGCGTGTCGTGCACGAGGCCGAGCGCGAGCTGGTCTATTCCACGCTCGGCATCAAGCAGGTGGCTGCTGTGCTGGGCTTCGAGGACGACGCTTACTTCGGCCGCTTCTTTCGAAAGCAGACCGGCACCACGCCCTCCGAGTTCAGGCAGGCGGCGCGGCAGAGGCTCGCGCCGGATTTGGAGGCCGCGAGCCGCCCGAGCGCGTGAACTCTGCGTGGCACTGCGGGACATCGACAGGCATCGTGAGGTGCCTGTTCAAGGCCGACAAGCTGCTCTATCGCGCAAAGCAGCGGGGCTGCAACCAAGTGGTCTGCGAGCTTCCAGCAGCGCAAGCCGCGGGCTGGCCGCCACCAGCCGCATGCGGAGCGGCCCGGCCAGGCTCTGCTCCTGGCGGGTCAGGTTCGCAGGAACGACAACAACGCATCGTTGAACGCCTGCGCATGCGACAGGTTCAGCCCATGTGGCGCGCCTTTCACCGTGATCAGCTGGCTGTGCGCCACGGCCCGGTGGGTGCGCAGGCCCGAGCCTTCGATCGGCACGATCGCATCCGCCTCGCCGTGGATCACCAGCGTGGGCACCGTCACCTGCTTCAGGTCATCGCGGAAGTCGGTGCTGCTGAAAGAGTCCATGCAGGCCAGCGCCGCAGGCTGTGCCGACTGCTGGCACAGCGCGACGGCCTCGAGGCGTTGCGCCTCTGTCACCTGCAGCACACCATGGGCCGAGAAGAAGTTCTGGCTGAACAGCTCGAAGAATGCCGTGCGGTCCTCCTCGAGCGCCTGCTTCTTCTTTTGCGCCATCTCGGGCGTGAGCGGGCCTTCAGGGTTGTCGGCCGACTGCATCAGGCAAGGCGGCACCGCCGAGGCAAACACCACGCTGTGCAGGCGCGATTCGCCGTGCCGCGCGATGTAGCGCGCCACTTCGCCCCCGCCCATCGAGAAGCCCACGAGGCTCACGTCCTGCAGATTGCACTGGTCCAGCACGCGCTGCAGATCGTCGGCCAGTACGTCATAGCTGTAGCCCGATGCAGGCTTGTCCGATCGCCCGAAGCCCCTGCGGTCATAGGCCACCACGCGATGGCCCGCGGCGAGCAGTGCCGACATCTGCGGCGCCCAGGCTTGGGCCGACAGCGGCCAGCCGTGAATCAGCACCACCGGGCGGCCATCGCCACCGCTGTCCTCGATGTGCAGGCGCACGGCGTCCGCGAGCAGCGCCTTGGTGTCATTTGTATCGCTGGATTCGCTGGCGCCTCCAACGGCCGCGCCGCCCAGCGCACCGGCAGCGGCCCCGAGCGTGGCCCCCACCAGCACCCCTACCGGGCCAGCCACCGCAACCCCGATGGCGGCGCCTGTGGCCATGCCGGCCACCATGCCGCCACCCATCATCACTGAATTGGCCTCGCGCTGGGTCTCCTGCGGCTCCAACGGCAACTGGCGGCAGGATCCGGGTCCTGCGACGGAATGCCATGGCCGGGGCGGGCCTGCTCGGCGAGATCCAGGTCGGCGGATGCGCCTGTGGACGGCAGCGTGGTGGATGGGGTCATGGGTTTGTCCTCTCAGGCTTGCTGACGCAACGAGCCGGCGGCTCGCGCGCAAACTGATGCACGACCTTATGTCCGGGGTCGCCGGCCTGTCTGTGCGGCGGCGGACGGACACTGAGAACTGGCGGATCCTGTGACCTCGTGCCTCAGGGCCAGCGACCCGGGACTGCGGCGTCCCTGAGGCAAGGCCCCTTCGCGCTCACTCCCACTCGATCGTGGCTGGCGGCTTGCTCCTCACTTTGTAGGTTACTCTGTTGATGCCGCGCACCTCGTTGATGATGCGGCTGGACACGCGCTTGAGCAGGGCTTAGGGCAAGCAGCAGGTCGGGGTACTCGGCCTTCGCCTCGCCCAGGATGCGCACGCCCAGGCCGGGGCCAGGGAAGGGATGGCGGTAGACCATTTCGATTGAGAGCTTGGCTTCGACCTCTGAGCCGGAACACGACATGAGCTGCGCCCAAGCCTTGGAAACCAACCTGCCCGTCGAGCGCGAAATGGCCGCAGCCGTCAAGTGCCAGCGTGCACGGGCCGCTCAGATTTGGATCGGCGCCGACAGGGCCAGAGCCCCACCGGTCATCGAATCGCACAGCCGCAGCGCTGCCGCCGACGCCCCTTCGTCGCGGATCGCCAAGGCCAGCGTCAAACATTGCTTGGCACGCGGGTTGGACAGACGCACGAAGCGCACGCTTTCGTGGGCAAAGCGGGTGATCACGCCGGGCAGCAGTGCCACCCCCAGCCCGCTGCCCACCAGGCCGACCATGGTGAACGCCTGCGTCACCTCCTGAGCCCGGCGTGGCGTGAAGCCCGCTTCGCGGCAGATGTTGAGGATGGCGGCGCTCAGGCCCGGGACCTGCGTGCGGGAGAACATCACGAAACGCTCATCGGCCAGTGCGGCGAGGTCGATCCTCTTGCGCCGGGCCAGGGCATGGCTGGCCGGCAACACGGCCACCAGGTCGTCTTTCTCCACTTCGATCAAGCGCAGGCCTGAAACGTCATCGATTGGCATTCGAATCACGCCCGCGTCCACCTTGCCGGCGCGAATCATCTCGCTCAGGCCAGCCGTGGTGCCCTCTATCAACTCCACCGTCACCGCCGGATGCGCTGCGATGAACGCGGGCAAGCGGCTGGGCAGGTAACGGTAGGCCGCGGAGCCGACGAAACCCAGCCGCACGACACCCCACTCGCCCCGCTCGGCCAGCCGTGCGCTCTGCTGCCCTTGCTTTGCGTGCAGCAGGCTGCGCCGCGCGTCCACCAGGAGAGCCTGCCCCGCAGAGGTCAGCAACACGCCGCGCGCACCACGCTCGAACAACGTGACACCGAGCGCCTCTTCCAACTTGCGAATCGACATCGACAGCGCCGGCTGGGCGATGAAGCCGGCCTCGGCCGCCGCGCGGAAGCTGCCGGCCTCCGCCACGTTGACAAAGTGCTCCAGTTGCCGAAGACCAAATCCGAGCATCGGTTCTCCTGGGTTAAGGTATCAAATAAGCTTATCAGAGCTTCGACATTCGATATTTGTTTGCGCAGTGCTTGATTCCTAACATCGGACCCAACGCCAGACCCACGCAAACCCCGACTCCGGATCACCGACATGACCACGACCCCTGCGCCCAAGGACGCCGCTCTGCGCGGTGTGCGTGTGATCGATCTGAGCACCGTGGTCTTCGGCCCGTACGCCACGCAGACCCTGGCCGATTTCGGCGCCGAGGTGATCAAGGTCGAGCCGCCCGAAGGCGACGCCATGCGCCACAACGGGCCGGCTCACGAGCGCGGCATGGCGTCCATCTACCTGGGCGCCAACCGCAACAAACGCAGCGTGGTGCTGGACCTCAAGACCGCGGCGGGGCGCGAAGCGCTGCTCGCGCTGTGCGACAGCGCGGACGTGTTCATCCACAACATCCGGCCGCAGAAGCTGGCCAAGCTCGGCCTCGCCGCCGAGGTGCTGCGTGAGCGCAACCCACGTCTCATCTTTGTCGCGCTGGTCGGCTTCGGCGCAGGTGGCCCCTACGCCGGCGCACCGGCGTATGACGACATCATCCAGGCCCTGAGCGGCGCCTCCGATCTGGTGATGCGCCAGACCGGAACGCCCGGCTACCTGCCGACGGTCGCCGCCGACAAGATCTCGGCGCTGATGGCGGTGCAGGCCGTGATGGCGGCGCTCTACCAGCGCGAACGCACCCGCCGCGGCCAGACCATCGAGGTGCCGATGTTCGAGGCCGTGACTTCGTTCCTGATGGTCGAGCACTTCTACCAGCGCCACATCCAGCCGGCTGACGGCCCTGTGCCCGCCGAGTCGTCCCAGCTCGGCTACCCGCGCTCGATCGACAGCTGGCGCCGCCCCTACCGCACCGCCGACGGGCATGCCTGCGTCATGCCCTACACCGACGAGAACTGGCGCCGCTTCTTCGCAGCGGTCGAGCGCCACGACCTCGCGGCCGATGCCCGCTTCCAGACCATGAGCGCGCGCTCGCAGCACATCGGCGAGCTGCTCGAACTGATGGCGGGCATCCTGGAGAAGCAGCCGACCGCGCAGTGGCTCGAGCTGTGCACCTGGCTCGACATTCCGTGCGCGTGCCTCAACCGGCTCGAAGACCTGGAGACCGATCCTCACCTGCGCGCGGTCGGCCTGTTCGACTCGCTGCCCTTCGACGCCGCCACGCGCTACCACTTCGTGCGCGCCCCTGTGCGCATGAGCGCGAGCCACGTGACCCCGACCTTGCCACCACGGCTGGGCGAGCACACGCAAGAGGTGCTCAGCCAGCTCCCGCTGCCGGCATCGGTACTCGAGGAACTGCTGGCAGCAGCACCTCCACCCGAGGCTCCGAACCCAACCCAAGCAGGCCAGCGGGCATGACAACGGCCTACATCGTCGGCACCGGCCACACAGCCTTCGGGCGCCTGGAAGGCCGAGGCGCGCTCGACCTGATGGGTGAGGCCGCGCAGCGCGCACTGTCCGACGCCGAGTTGGCGATCGACGAGCTCGACGGCGTGCTCTGCGGCTATGCCACCACGCTGCCGCACCTGATGCTCTCGACACTGTTCTGCGAACGCTTCGGGCTGCGCCCGGCGTACGCGCACGGCATGCAGCTCGGCGGGGCCACCGGTGCGGCCATGCTGATGCTGGCCGGCGACCTGGTGCGCGCTGGGCGCTGCCGCAACGTGCTCGTCGTGGCCGGCGAGAACCGCGCCAGCGGCCAAGCACGCGACAGCTCGATCCAGACGCTGGCGCAGGTGGGCGACGCCACGCACGAGGTGCCCAGCGGTGCAACGGTGCCGGCCTACTACGCGCTGCTGGCCTCGCGCTACATGCACGAGACCACCACCACAGAGGCCGACCTGGCCGAGCTGGCCGTGCTGATGCGCAGCCATGCGGCGCGCCACCCCGACGCGCACCGGCGCACACCGATCACGCGCGACGAGGTGCTGGCTTCCAAGCCGATCGCCACGCCGTTGAAGCTGCTCGACTGCTGCCCGATCTCCGACGGCGGCGCCGCGCTCATCGTGTCGAACGCGCCGCGCGGCCCGCGGATCGCGCTGCGCGGCGCCGGCCAGGCCCACCTGCACCAACACCTCACGGCGATGCCCTCGGTGCTGGAGTGCGGCGCCGGCGTGGCTGCGCGGCGGGCCTTCGATGCCGCCGGCCTGCGCTTGGCCGACATCGACCTGCTGGCGATCTACGACTCGTTCACGATCACACTGGCGATGCTGCTCGAAGAGATCGGCTTCGCACCCCGGGGGGGTAGCGGCCAGCGCGTGCGCGACGGCGACTTCGGTCTTCACGGTGCGCAGCCGCTGAACACCCATGGCGGGCTGCTGTCGTTCGGCCATTGCGGCGTGGCCGGCGGCATGGTGCATGCCATCGAAGCCGTGCGCCAGCTCGGTGGCACAGCCGGCGCACGCCAGGTTCCCCGAGCCTCGCAGGCCTTCGTGCATGCCGACGGCGGCGTGATGTCGTCGCACGTCAGCCTGATCCTGTCGCGCGAGGGCTGAGCATGAACAAGACCCGACCCGACCCGAACAGCGGCTCGCCCTTCGACGAGGGCTTGGCGCAAGGTGTGCTGCGATACCTGCGTTGCACCGCATGCGGCGCGCCGCAGACCTTGACGCGCGCGGTCTGCGCCCGTTGTGGCGGCCACTCGCTGCAGTGGCGCGACGCCGGCGGCGCTGGGACGGTCTACGCGAGCACCGTGGTCCACATCGCGACTTCGGACGAGTTCCGCGCGCTGCTGCCCTACACGCTGGTGCTGGTCGACCTCGACGAGGGCTTTCGGGTCATGGGGCATGGCACCCCAGGCCTGGCGATCGGCGCGCGCGTGCAGGCCCGCATCCGGACGCACGCCGGCCGTCCCGTGCCGGCGTTCGAACCCAAACCAGAAGGCACGCGATGATCAACTACCAACACCTGCGCCACTGGCGTTTCGCCGACGTGGAGCACACCTACAGCGTCGACGACACGATGCGCTACGCGCTGGCCTTGGGCTGCGGCCAGGATCCGACCGACGAGCAGCAGCTGCAGTTTGTCAACGACACCTCGCCGGGCTTGCCGCTGGCGCTGCCGACCTTTGCCGTGGTGCTCGGATATCCCGGTTCATGGATGGCCGATCCCGAGACGGGCATCGACTTCGGCCAGATCGTGCATGGCCAGGAGAGCATCGTCCTGCACCGGCCGCTCCCGGCTGCCGGCACGGTGCTCGCCAGGCATCGCGTCGTGCGCATCGTCGACAAGGGCCCGGGACGCGGCGCCACCATCACCTACGACAAGGACTTGTTCGACCAGTCCAACGGCGCCCACCTGGCCACGGTCACCCACACCACCTTTGCGCGTGGCGATGGGGGCTTCTCGGCCGTCGATGGCGTGAGCGATGCGCCCCTGCCCCCGCCACCACTGCTGCCGCATCGTGAGCCCGATCAGCGGCTGGACATGACGACCCTGCCTCAGCAGGCGCTGATGTACCGCCTGTGCGCTGATCGCAACCCACTGCACTCGACGCCCAGCGTGGCGCGTGCGGCGGGCTTCGAGCGCCCGATCCTGCATGGCTTGTGCACCTTCGGCATCGCAGGCCGGGCACTGCTCGCCGCCTGGTGTGACCACGACCCCTCACGGCTGAAGAGTCTCGCCGCCCGCTTCACCGCACCGGTGCTGCCCGGCGACACCCTGAGCGTGGAGATGTACCGCGAGAGCGACGCTGTGCTGTTTCGTGTCCGCGTCACTGCCCGAGACAAGACCGTGCTCGATGGCGGCCGCGCGGTGATGGCCTTGTGAACCCGCTTCTTGCCGCCCCTCAACAACAGGAGACCTCAGCATGCCTTCACTCAAGCACCTCAACCGCAGGGTGGCGCTGATCGGCGCCGCCGCGCTGTCGCTGCCCGCTCTGCCGGCCTTCGCGCAGACCTTTCCGAGCAAGCCCTTGCGCATGATCGTGCCCTTCCCTCCGGCCGGCGCGGTGGACACGGTGGGGCGCGTGGTCGGGCAGAAGCTGGCTGAGCAATGGGGCCACCAGGTGCTGGTCGACAACCGCGCCGGCGCCGGCGGCATCGTCGGCGCCGACGCGGCCGCGAAGTCGGCACCCGACGGCTACACGGTTTTCGTCTGCAGCATCCACCATGCGGTGTTGCCGAGTCTCAAGCCCAAGCTGCCCTACAGCATCGAGAAGGACTTCGTACCGCTGAGCTTCGGCGCGCGGTTTCCGATCGTGCTGGTCGTTCATCCGTCGGTGCAGGCCACGTCGGTCAAGGAGCTGATCGCGCTGGCGAAGAAGAGCCCCGGCAAGCTGGCCTTCGGTTCCGCAGGCAACGGCGGTGGCACCCACCTGGCAGGCGAGCTGTTCAACCTGCAGGCAGGCGTCGAGCTGACCCATGTACCCTACAAGGGCAGCGCACCCGCGGTCAGCGATCTGCTCGGTGGCCAGATCCAGCTGATGTTCAGCGACGCGCCGTCGGTCATGCCGCACATCAAGGCCGGCAAGTTGCGTGTCCTCGCTGTGGCCAATGCACAGCCCTCGGAACTGCTGCCCGGCGTACCCACCATCGCCGAGGCCGGCGTGCCCGGCTTCGAGGCGTATTCGTGGGCGGGCTTCGTTGCGCCGGCCGGCACGCCCAAGGACATCGTGGCCAGGCTGAGTGCCGACATCGGCCGGGTGCTGGCGCTGCCAGATGTGAAGCAGCGGCTGCTCGAGGCCGGTGCAGAAGCCCGGCCGACGACCTCCGACGAGTTCGGCAAGCTCCTCAACGCCGAGATCGCCAAGTGGGGCAAGGTGGTCAAGGCCGCCAACATCCAGGCCGACTGAAGCATCCCTCTCGGAGCGCCACCGATGGACTTCCAACTACCTACTGCAACCCTGGAACTGCGCGAGCGCACCCGGCGCTTCGTTGCACAACAGGTCATTCCGCTCGAGAACGATCCGCGCCAGAGCGCACATGGTCCCGACGAAGACCTGCGCCGCGAACTGGTGGCCCGCGCACGCACGGCGGGCCTGCTGACGCCGCATGCGCCTGTGGAACTGGGCGGGCTCGGCCTGACCCACATCGCCAAGGCCGCGGTGTTCGAAGAGGCGGGCTACTCGTGGCTCGGGCCCACCTCGCTCAACGTGCACGCCCCCGACGAAGGCAACATCCACCTGATGGCCGAAGTGGCCAGCCCGGCGCAACAGGAGCGCTGGCTGCGCCCGCAGGTGCAGGGCCACACGCGATCGTGCTTTGCGATGACCGAGCCCGACGACGGTGCCGGCTCCGACCCCTCGATGCTGGCCACCCGTGCCGTGCGCGACGGCGACGACTACGTGATCACCGGCCGCAAGTGGTTCATCACCGGCGCCGAGGGTGCCGACTACGCGATCGTGATGGCGCGCATGGACGACGGCTCGGCGACGATGTTCCTCACCGACATGGCACGTCCGGGCATCCGGCTCGAGCGCAGCATGGAGGCCCTGGACCGCTGCTTCACCGGGGGCCATGGGGTGCTGGTCTTCGACGGCCTGCGTGTGCCGGCCGCCGACGTGCTCGGCGAGGTGGGCCAGGGCTTTCGCTACGCCCAGGTGCGGCTGGCACCGGCCCGGCTGACCCACTGCATGCGCTGGCTCGGCCAGGCCCGCCGGGCCCACGACGCAGCGCTGCAGCACGCCCGACAGCGCAAAGCCTTCGGCAGGATGCTGGGCGAGCACGAAGGCGTGGGCTTCATGCTCGCCGACAACGACATCGATCTGCACACCGCCCGGCTGCACATCTGGCACACCGCGTGGCTGCTCGACCAGGGGCAGCGGTGCAACTTCGAGTCCAGCCGCGCCAAGGTGGTGTGTTCCGAGGCGCTGTGGCGCGTGGTGGACCGCAGCGTGCAGATCCTGGGCGGCCGTGGAGTCACGGCGGAATCGCCGGTGATGCGCATCTTCGCTGACATGCGAGGCTTCCGCATCTACGATGGCCCGAGCGAAGTCCATCGCTGGAGCCTGGCACGCAAGATCCTCGAAGCTCAGGGGCAGGCTGCATGAGTGCCAACGAGCTTGCCGGCCAAGCGCCGGTTCCGTTCGATCTCGGGGCGCTGGGCGAACAGATGCGTGCGCAAGGGCTGGGGCCGGTCGGCAAGTTGGAGGTCGAACCCTTGACCGGCGGCCAGTCGAATCCGACCTACCGCGTGCTCGGTGCGGGCCGGCCCTATGTGCTGCGCAAGAGGCCACCCGGGCCGCTGCTGCCCTCGGCGCATGCCATCGACCGCGAGTTCCGCGTGATGCGCGCGTTGCGCGACACGGATGTTCCGGTTCCGGAAGCCGTGATGTACTGCGACGATTCCTCGATCGTCGGCACTCCGTTCTACCTGATGGAGTTCCTCGACGGACGCGTGATGCTCGACCCGTCGATCCCCGGCGCGTCGAACGCGGAGCGAGCGGCAATCTACGACGAGATGAACCGCGTCATCGCAGCCCTGCATGGCGTCGATCCGGCGCGCGTCGGCTTGGCCGACTTTGGCCGCACCGGCAACTACTTCGAGCGCCAGATCGCGCGCTGGGCCCGGCAGTACCAGGACTCACGCACCGAGCGCATCGAGGCCATGGATCGCCTGATGGAGTGGCTGCCGCAGCGCATTCCGCAGGACGAGCGAACAGCGGTGGTGCATGGCGACTACCGACTCGACAACCTGGTGTTCCATCCCACCCAGCCGCGGGTTCTGGGCGTGCTCGATTGGGAGCTCGCGACCTGTGGTCACCCGCTCGCGGATTTCGCCTACCACTGCATGGCATGGCATGTTCCGCCGCAACTGTGGCGCGGCATCGGAGGGCTCGACCTGGCCGCGCTCGGCATCCCGAGCGAGGCCGCATACCGGCGGCGCTACGCCGAGCGAACGGGTCTGCAGGATGCCGAGCACTGGAACTTTTGCCTGGCTTTCAACCTGTTCCGCATGGCGGCCATCCTGCAGGGCATCGCCAAGCGCGCGCAGGAAGGCAGCGCTGCCGCAGCCGACGCCGTGGAGATCGGCCGCAAGGCCCGCCCACTGGCCGACCTGGCCTGGGCGTTCGCGCAGCGCCAGTCCGGACCGAGCGGGGGTCTGTGCCTGGGCGCGTAGCGGGCGCTCGATGTCTCGCAACTTCCGATAGAGCGACCGCTCGCTGATGCCGAGCATGCGCGACAACTCGGCGCGGCTGCCACAAAGGGATGTCGCCGACTTCGTTCAGGCCTTTCTTTGCCCCGTCACTCCCACTCGATGGTGGCTGGCGGCTTGCTGCTCACGTCGTAGGTGACTCGGTTGATGCCGCGCACCTCGTTGATGATGCGGCTGGACACGCGCTTGAGCAGGGCGTAGGGCAGCTCGGCCCAGTCGGCGGTCATGAAGTCGCTGGTCTGCACCGCGCGCAGGGCCACCACGTAGTCGTAGGTTCGGCCGTCGCCCATCACGCCCACGCTCTTGACGGGCAGGAACACCGTGAAGGCCTGCGAGGTGAGGTCGTACCAGCTCTTGCCGGTGGCTGCGTCGATCTCGCGCCGCAGTTCCTCGATGAAGATGTGGTCGGCGCGGCGCAGCAGGTCGGCGTACTCGGCCTTCACCTCGCCCAGGATGCGCACGCCCAGGCCGGGGCCCGGGAAGGGATGGCGATAGACCATCTCGTGCGGCAGGCCCAGCGCCACGCCGAGCTCGCGCACTTCATCTTTGAACAGGTCGCGCAGCGGCTCGAGCAGCTTCAGGCCGAGCGTGGCCGGCAGGCCGCCCACGTTGTGGTGGCTCTTGATGGTGGTGGCCTTCTTGGTCTTGGCGCCACCGCTCTCGATCACGTCGGGGTAGATCGTGCCCTGGGCGAGCCACTTGACACCGCCACGGTGCGCATCGCCCTGCGCTGCCTTGAGCTTCTCGGCCTCGGCCTTGAACACCTCGACGAACTCGCGGCCGATGATCTTGCGCTTGGCCTCGGGATCGGTCACGCCGGCCAGGTGGCCGAGAAACTGCGCGCTGGCGTCCACGTGCACCACCTTGGCATGCAGGCGCCCGGCAAACATCTCCATCACCATGGTGCCTTCGTTCAGGCGCAGGAGGCCGTGGTCGACGAACACGCAGGTGAGCTGGTCGCCAATGGCGCGGTGGATCAGGGCCGCCGCCACGCTGCTGTCCACGCCGCCGGACAAGCCCAGCAGCACCTCTTCATCGCCCACCTGCTGGCGGATCAGGGCCACGGCCTCGGCGATGTGGTCGCGCATCACCCAGTCGGGTTGCACGGCGCAGATGTCGAGCACGAAGCGCTCAAGCAGGGCCTGGCCCTGAACGGTGTGCGTCACCTCGGGGTGGAATTGCACCGCGTAATAACGCCGATCCTCATCGGCCATGCCGGCGATGGGGCAGCTGGGCGTGCTGGCCATCAGCTTGAAGCCCGGTGGCAGCGTGGTGACCTTGTCACCGTGGCTCATCCACACCTTGAGCATGCCGTGCCCCTCGGCGGTGCGGTGGTCCTCGATGCCGTCGAGCAGGCGGGTGTGGCCATGCGCCCTCACCTCGGCATAGCCGAACTCGCGGTGGGTGGAGGCCTCCACCTGCCCGCCGAGTTGCACCGTCATGGTGAACATGCCGTAGCAGATGCCCAGCACCGGCACGCCCAGCTGCCACACCACCTCGGGCGCACGCAGGTCCTGCTCTTCATAGGTGCTGGCGTGGCTGCCCGAGAGGATGATGCCCTTGGGGGCGAACTCGCGGATGAAATCGGCCGACACATCGTTCGGGTGGATCTCGCAATACACGTGGGCCTCGCGCACGCGGCGCGCGATGAGCTGGGTGACCTGCGAGCCGAAATCGAGGATGAGGATCTTGTCGTGCATGGCGTGGGCGGCTGAAAAGAGAGATCAGGCCGGCGCAGCGGCCTGCGCCTGTTGTCGGCGAAAGTGGCGGAAGGCGATGACGGTGCCGATGATCTGCAGGCTGGCGCAGAAGTAGAACGGCAGGCCGATCAGCCAATCGCCCTTGGGCCGGTGCGACACCAGCCCCAGCAGTGAGGCACCGATCACCGGCGCCATCACCGCCATCAGGCTGTTGAGCGCCGAGACCGAGCCCATGGTCTGCCCTTGCGAACGCGGGTCGGCCGCGTTGGACACCTGGCTCTGGATCACCGCCGCAGCACCGCCGCCCAGGATGGTGCCGACGATGATCACGATGAACATCATCCAGCCTTCGCTGGCCATGCCGAATCCCAGGTAGGTGAGTGAAGAAGCCGTGAGGCCCGACACCGCCAGCTTGCGCGGCGAAAAACGCTTGAGCAGGTGCTTGAGCAGAAAGCCCTGCACGAACACCGACATCAGGCCCACCGTGAACAGCGACCAGCCGTTCTGCGCGGGGCCCCAGCCGAACTTGAAGGTGGTGTACAGCACCCAGCTGGTGTGCAGCACAAACTGCGCGAGGCTGGCCAGCGCGATCACGGCGACCAGCGGGCCCACCCCTTCGAGGCGGCTCAAGCCCAGCAGCGAGCTGAAGGGGTTGGCACGCCGCCAATCGAAGGGCCGACGCTTGGACGGCGGCAGCGATTCGGGCAGCACGAAGTAGCCATAGAGCCAGTTCAGGATGGCCAGCCCCCCGGCCACGAAGAACGGCAGGTGGATGCTGATGGCCCCGAGCAGCCCGCCCATCACCGGGCCCAGGATGAAGCCCATGCCGAACATGGCGCCCAGCAGGCCGAAGCGGCGCGCGCGGTCCTCGGGTGCGGTGATGTCGGCCACGTAGGCATTGGCCACGGCCGCATTGGCCTGCATCGCGCCGCTGAACAGGCGCACGGCGATCAACATCCACAACGCGGTGGCCAGGCCGGTGACGATGAAGCTGAGGGCCAGGCCCGAGAAGCCGATCAGCAGCACCGGGCGGCGGCCGTAGCGGTCCGACAAGGCGCCCAACACCGGCGAGCCGAAGAAGTTGGCGATGCCGAAGGCAAAGGACACCGCACCGAACCAGAAGGTCTGCTCGGCCGGGCTGCTGGTGAAGGCACCGACCACCAGCGGCAACACAGGGATGATCAGGCCGATCGCCACCATGTCGATCAGCACCGTGATCATGATGAACGGCATGGCCGCCTGGCGTCCGCCGGGCGATGCCGGCATCGGGCTGCCGGCGCCCGGATCGGAGACTTCAGTGGCCATCATTCCATTCGGTAGTTGGGTGCTTCTTTGGTGATCTGCACATCGTGCACATGGCTCTCGCGGATGCCCGCGGCCGTGATCTGCACGAACTCGGCGCGTTGGTGCAGCTGATCGATGCTGCTGCAGCCGCAATAGCCCATGGACGCGCGCAAGCCGCCGGCCATCTGGTAGATGATGGCCACCATCGAGCCCTTGTAGGGCACACGGCCCTCGATGCCCTCGGGCACGAACTTGTCGGCGTTGGGGTTGACGGTCTCGTCGCTCTCCTGAAAGTAGCGATCGGCCGAGCCGGCCTTCATGGCGCCGATCGAGCCCATGCCGCGATAGCTCTTGTAGCTGCGGCCCTGGTACAGGATCACCTCGCCCGGCGCCTCTTCAGTGCCGGCGAACATGCCGCCCATCATCACCGTGCCGGCGCCAGCGGCGATGGCCTTGGCGATGTCGCCCGAGTAGCGGATGCCGCCATCGGCGATCAGCGGCACACCGGTGCCGGCCAGGGCCGTGGCCACGTTGTCGATGGCGGTGATCTGCGGCACGCCCACACCGGCCACGATGCGCGTGGTGCAGATCGAGCCCGGGCCGATGCCCACCTTCACTGCGTCAGCGCCCGCCTCCACCAAGGCCAGGGCCGCGGCGCCGGTGGCGATGTTGCCGCCGATCACCTCCACCTGCGGGTAGTTGCGCTTCACCCAGCGCACGCGCTCGATCACGCCGGCGCTGTGGCCGTGTGCGGTGTCCACCACCAGCGCATCGACGCCGGCCTTCACCAGCAGCTCGACCCGCTCTTCGGTGCCCTCGCCCACGCCCACCGCCGCGCCCACGCGCAGCTTGCCTTGCGCGTCGCGCGCGGCATTGGGGAAGTTGGTCTGCTTGGTGATGTCCTTCACCGTCATCAGGCCGCGCAGCTCGAAGGCATCGTTGACCACCAGCACGCGCTCGAGCTTGTGCTGGTGCATCAGCGCCTTGGCCTGCTCCAGCGTGGCGCCGTCGGGCACGGTGATCAAGCGCTCGCGCGGCGTCATGATGTCGCGCACGGCCAGGTCCATGCGTGTCTCGAAACGCAGATCGCGCCCGGTGACGATGCCCACCACGCGCCCGTTCTCGATCACCGGGAAACCCGAGATGCCATGCTGGCGCGACAGAGCGATCACATCGCGCACCGCGACGCCGGGCGCGATGGTGATCGGGTCGCGCAGCACGCCGGACTCATAGCGCTTGACGCGCAGGACCTCCGCCGCCTGCTGCGAAGGCGTGAGGTTCTTGTGCACGATGCCGATGCCGCCCTCTTGCGCTATGGCAATCGCCAGGCGCGCTTCGGTGACGGTGTCCATGGCGGCGGACACCAGGGGCAGGTTCAGCGTGATGTTGCGCGACAGCTTGGTCGCCAGGCTGGTGTCGCGTGGCAACACCTGGGAGAAGGCGGGCACCAACAACACATCGTCGAAGGTGAGCGCGTTGCCGAGAAGGCGCATTGGATTTGGCTCCAGACGCAAAAGCGGATTATAGGGAGGTGGCCAGCGGGGCTGCTGCGCCGCGCTGGGCCGGGCCACCGCCGAAAGGCTCGGACACGATTCTTGACTTCGTCGTTCAGCAGGCGCCGCTACACTTTGCGCATGCAATCTCCGAACTTCGCCAAGCGGATCATTCGCCCCCTGTTTTGTGTGGCCAGCCTGATGGTGCTGGTGCTGCCGGCCCAGGCGCAATGGAAGTGGAAGGACAGCCAAGGGCAGGTGCATGTGAGCGACATCCCGCCGCCCCGCGAAGTGCTGGACAAGGACATCCTGCAACGGCCCAACCAGGTGTTCAAGCGCGCAGCGGCCGCAGCCTCTGCCACCGAGCCCACGGCGGCCGCCAGCGCAGCACCGGCCAAGCCGAAGGTCGACCCCGAGCTCGAAGCACGCAAGACCAAGGCCGAGGCCGAGCAGAAGGCCAAGGCCAAGGCCGATGAAGACAAGCTCGCGGCGCAACGCGGCGAGAACTGCCAGCGTGCGCGCCAGCACCTGACCACGCTGCAGAGCGGCCAGCGCCTGGCCCGCATCAATGCCAAGGGCGAACGCGAGTTTCTGGACGATGCCGCCCGCGCGCAGGAGCAGCAGGCGGCGCAGCGCGTGATCGACTCAGACTGCCGCTGAGCGCGCGGCCTCAGCGCCGCTTCGGTGTGCGCTTCTTGACGCCGTCCTTGCGGTAGCGCAGCCGGCGCGCTTCTTTGGGGTCGACCACCAGCGGGCGGTACAACTCCACCCGATCACGATCGCGCAGCACCGTGTCGGGCGTGCAGGCGCGGCCCCAGATACCCAGGCTCAGCGTGTCGAGCAGGGCCGCATCACGCGTGACGGCCAGGCCACTGGCGCGCAAGGCCCCGGCGGCCGTGGTGCCCTCGGGCAGGCGCAGGCTGGCACTTTGCAGCTCATGCGGCGCTGCGGCGTAGACCACCTCCACGCCGATCTCAGCGGGCGCCATACACCTGTTCAGCGCGCTTCACGAACGAGTCGACGAAGGTGTTGGCCACCCGGTCGAACACCGGGCTGAGCACGGCCTCCAGAGGCTTGTTCGAGAACGCATAGCTCAGGTCGAACTCCACCCGGCAGGCGGGCGGGCTGCCTTCGGCCCCCAGGGGCTTGAACTGCCACACGCCATCGAGCGCCGAGAACGGCCCGTCCACCAGCGTCATCACCACCGACTCCGCCGCCACGTTCACGTTGCGTGTGGTGAAGGCGTGCTTCAACCCGGCATAGCCCAGGTGCAGGCGCACCACCTGGGTGGTGTCGGTCTGCTCGAGCAGTTCGGAGCGCTCGCACCAGGGCAGGAAATGCGGATAGGCGTCGCAGCCCGTCACGAGGTCGTACATCTCGCGGGCCGAGTACCAGAGCAGGACTGACTTTTTGACGTGCTTCATACAATGGGGCAAATTCTAGGGGGCGATTGGATTTGGTCCAGCCATCCCCATCTTCTGGACACCATGACCGCACCCATTGCCGAGAATCGCCGCGCCCGCTACGACTACCACATCGAGGAGCGGTACGAGGCGGGCATGGTGCTGGAGGGCTGGGAGATCAAGGCCATCCGCGCTGGCCAGGTGCAACTCACCGATGGCTACGTGGTGATCAAGAACGGCGAGCTCTATCTCATCGGCTGCCGCATCAATGCGCTGCGCTCGGCGTCCACGCACGTCAACCCCGAGGCCGACCGCACCAAGAAGCTGCTGATGCACAAGGACGAGATCCGCCGCCTCATCGGCAAGATCGAGCAGCGCGGCTTCACCCTCGTGCCCCTGAACCTGCACTACAAGGGCGGCCGCGTGAAGGCCGAGGTGGCCCTGGCCAAGGGCAAGGCCGAGCACGACAAGCGCCATGCCACCAAGGACCGCGAGTGGGAGCGCGAAAAGGGCCGCCTGATGCGGCACCAGGTGTCGTCCAAGGCGTGATGCTGCGGGCTCAGCGGCCCACGGCGCGCTCGATCATCTTCTCGCGCAGGGTGGGATCGCCGGGCTTGAGCAGGTCTTCTCGGATGGTGCTGGGGCGCGCTGCCGGCCTGTCGGTGGCGGCCGTCGACGAATCGCCCTGCGAAGGCACCACGGTGAACGAGCCGCCATCGGCCGCCAGCTCTCTGCTGCCTGGCGGGCAATCCTGATCCACGTAGACGATGCTGCCGTTGACGCGGCACTTGCGCACGCCGGCAATGCGCTTGGGCGGCGGCGCTGGCTTGCGCAGCGGTGCCGAAGCTGCCGAGGCGGCCTCGGCCGACGCTGACTCAGCCTGTGCAGGCAGCACCAAGGCCGACTCGGCGACCCGCCCGGTGAGCTGGCGCATCGTGGGCGTGTCGCGATAGCGCCAGGCAACGAGTGCAAGGATGAAGCAGAGGATGCCTGCCAGGATGGCCTTGTTCTTGTTCAACATGCGAGAAGGTCCGGATGCCCTCCCCGCATGCTAACGCCAATCCGGCGCACGCTTGTCGATGAAGGCCTGCACGCCCTCCAGCGCCGACTCATCCATCATGTTGCAGGCCATGGTGCGCGCGGCGTCGGCGTAGGCCTCGCCGATACCCACCTCGAGCTGCCGGTAGAACAGCGCCTTGCCCATGGCCAGCGCCACGCGCGGCTTGCCCACGATGGACGCCACCAAAGCCTCCACCGCAGCCTCCAGCTGATCGGCCGATGCGACGCGGTTGATCAGGCCCTTGGTCACGGCCTCGTCCGCCGAGATGAAGGCACCTGTGACAAGCATCTCGAAGGCGGCTTTGCGAGACAGGTTGCGCGACAAGGCCACGCTGGGCGTGGCGCAGAACAGGCCCAGATTGACGCCCGACACCGCAAAGCGCGCATCGCTGGCGGCCACCGCCAGATCGCACATCGCCACCAGCTGGCAACCGGCCGCCGTGGCGATGCCATGCACCTGGGCGATCACCGGCACAGGCAAGCGCTGGATGGCCAGCATCATGCGGCCGCATTGCTCGAACAAGCGCTCGTAATAGGCCTGCGACGGCGCCGCGCGCATCTCGCGCAGATCGTGCCCGGCGCAGAAGGCGCGCCCGGCCGCGCGGATCACCACCAGGCGCGCCCGCTCATCGCCTGCAATCGCATCGAACTCGGCCTGCAATGCAGCCAGCAGCGCCTCGGACAAGGCATTGAAAGCCTGCGGCCGGTTCAGCGTGAGCGTGATCACGCCGCGCGCGTCCTGCGTGCGCAGCACCAAGGGGTCTTCAGTGGTCAGCATGGGGTGTGCTCCGGGGTTCATTCGATGGCGCTGGACGAGCGTGCACGCTCACGCAGCTGAAACTTCTGGATCTTGCCGGTGGAGGTCTTGGGAATCTCCTCGAAGCGGATCTCGCGCGGCACCTTGTAGCCCGCGAGCAGACCCTTGCAATGTGCCACCAGCTCGGCCGGCGTCACCTGCGAGCCAGGCTTGATTTCCACATAGGCCACCGGCGTCTCGCCCCACTTCTCGTCGGGCTTGGCCACCACCGCGCAGGCCATCACGGCGGGGTGGCGGTAGAGCGCATCTTCCACCTCGAGCGAGCTGATGTTTTCGCCGCCCGAGATGATCACGTCCTTGCTGCGGTCGCGGATCTTCACGTAGCGGTCGGGCTCCATCACGGCCAGGTCGCCGGTGTGAAACCAGCCGCCGGCAAACGAGGCCTGCGTGGCCTTGGGGTTCTTCAGGTAGCCCTTCATCACGATGTTGCCGCGGAACATGATCTCGCCCATCGTCTGCCCATCGGCAGGCAGCTCGGCCAGCGTCTCGGGGTGCAGCACGCACATGCCTTCCTGCAGCGGATAGCGCACGCCTTGGCGGCCGTTCAGGCGCGTCTGGTCGGACAAGCTCTCATGCGCCCACGAGGCGCGCTTCACGGCCACGGCGGCCGGCCCGTACACCTCGGTGAGGCCGTAGACGTGGGTGATGTCGAAGCCGATCTTGGCCATGCCCTCGATCATCGCGGCCGGTGGCGCGGCGCCGGCCACCATGCCGCGCACCTGCTGGGTGATGCCCGCACGCAGCTCGTCTGGCGCGTTGTAGATCAGGCTGTGCACGATGGGCGCGGCGCAGTAGTGGTCCACCTCGTGCAGGCGCATCGCATCGAGGATGGCCTTGGCCTCCACGCGCCGCAGGCAGACGTGCGTGCCGCCCAGCATGGCCACGGTCCAGGGGAAGCACCAGCCATTGCAATGAAACATGGGCAGCGTCCACAAGTAACGCGGGAAGTGCGGCATGGTCCAGGTGGCCGCGTTGCACACCGCATTGAGGTAGGCGCCGCGGTGGTGCGTGACCACGCCCTTGGGGTCGCCCGTGGTGCCGCTGGTGTAGCTCACGGCGATGGCGTCCCACTCATCGGCCGGGCCCTGCAGCTGCGCCAGCGGTGCGTGCGCGGCCAGCAAGGCCTCGTACTCGTGGTGGCCGAGCAGATCGCCCGGGCCGGTGTACTCGGCATCGGCCACGTCGATCACGATCGGCGTGCGGCCAAACTGCTCACGCAAGGCCTGCAGTGCGGGCGCCATCACGGGCGCAAACTCGCGATCGGTGATGAGCACCGCGGCCTCGCAGTGGTTCATCTGCCAGGCCAGCAGCGGTGCGTCGAGCCGGGTGTTCAAGGTGTTGAGCACGGCGTTCAAGGCTGGCACCGCATAGTGCGCCTCGACCATCTCGGGCGTGTTGGGCAGCATCACGCTCACAGTGCTGCCGCGCGCCACGCCCAGTGCGCGCAAGGCAGCGGCCAGGCGCGCAGAGCGATCACGCGTCTGCGCCCAGGTGTAGCGGCGGGCGCCATGCACCACCGCGGGCAGATCGCCGAACACCTCGGCACTGCGCTCCACGAAGCTCACCGGTGACAGCGCCACGAAGTTGGCGGGCTGGCGATCAAGGTCCTGGTCGTAGATGCTGGTCATGGCTTCGCGCTGGTTGAGTGAGGTGGATCGTCGCGCAGCATTTTCATCCCCGCAAGGCCAGCGTGTCGCCACGGTGTCAGGGCAAGCACGGGTGGCACCGCTGGTGGCACCCACCTATAAACCGCCATCTGCTGCCCGTCCCGGGCGGCCTCGCAGGACGACTGGCCCGCCCGCACCCATGCCCGACCCCCAAGCTTCCTTGCTCAGTGTTCGTGGCGTCACCGTCCGCTTTGGCGGCATCGTTGCTTTGGACGGCGTCGGTTTCGATGTGGCGCATGGCGAGATCTGCGGCCTGATCGGCCCCAACGGCGCGGGCAAGACCACGCTGTTCAATTGCCTCAGCCGCCTGTACAACTACCAGGCCGGCGACATCCACTTCGAGGGCCAGTCGATCACCGACATGCCCACCCACCGCATCGCCGCGCTCGGCATGGGCCGCACCTTCCAGAACCTGGCCATGTTCGCGAGGCTGCCGGTGCGCGACAACATCATGGTGGGCGCGCATGCGCGCTCCACTTCGGGCTTCGTGGCCAGTGCGCTGCGCCTGCGCGGCGTGGCCGAAGAAGAGCGCCGCCTGCGCGCCAAGGCCGACGAGATCATGGAGTACCTCGAGCTCACGCCCTTTGCCGACCGGCCGGCTGGTGCCCTGCCCTTTGGCACGCAAAAGCGCATCGAGCTGGGCCGCGCGCTGGCCTGCGAGCCCAAGCTCTTGCTGCTCGACGAACCCGCTGCGGGCCTCAACCACGAAGAGCTGGCCGATCTGGGCCGTCTGATCACCGACATCCGCCAGCGCATGCGCATCACCGTGCTGCTGGTGGAGCACCACATGAGCCTGGTGATGAGCGTGTCCGACCACATCGTGGCGCTGAACTTCGGCAAGAAGATCGCCGACGGCACGCCCGCCGAGATCCAGCAGCACCCGGACGTGATCGCCGCCTACCTGGGCGCACCCGCGGAGGCCCCGCATGGCTGAGTTGCTGAGCGCCAAGGGCCTGTGCGCCTCCTACGGCCCCACGCAGGTCTTGTTCGGCATCGATTTCGCCATCGAGGCGGGGCAGATCACCGCCATCCTCGGCGCCAACGGGGCCGGCAAGACCACCACGCTGCGCGCCATCTGCCAGATGGTGCGCACGGCCGGCAGCCTGCGCTTCGAGGGCAAGGAACTCATCG
>Ga0268298_10001032_pt1 | contig 34018 bp, 33 predicted proteins | sample WWTPWeurt_MetaG_FD_194462 | JGI IMG/M metagenome (GOLD analysis project Ga0268298, IMG submission 194462) | Activated sludge microbial communities from WWTP in Nijmegen, Gelderland, Netherland - WWTP Weurt | ecosystem: Engineered > WWTP > Aerobic digester > Activated sludge | place...
CATCCTCGGCCACCTCCGGTACCTTGCGCAGGTTGTTGTAGAACTCCAGCTTGGCGATGCCGCCGGCCACCGAGAAAACCTTGATGCCCCGGCGCAGCTTCTTGCCGCCGGTGGTGGCATCGACGGCGGTTGGCGTACCGACAAGGGCTGCACCCCGTGCCACCCCCTTGACCGCCATCAACCGGGAGTCGCGTACCTGGCGCACGAAGGCATAGGCTTCCTGCGTGGCGAAGCCGGTATCCAGTGCGAGTCGCGACAACGGCATCTGGCAATCTGTCTCATGCGTCCAGGTCTCGCGCAGCACAGCGGCCAACGAGAGCCAGACTTCGTTGCGGGCCGTGTCACCTATCAGCACCCGGTGCTCGACGAGCCAGGATTCCTTGCCGCGTCCGAAGGCCCAAACCGATACTTCGATCCGATCCTTCTGCACGTCGGCGCCAGCCGTAAGCAACAGGCCGCTGGCCGGCACTGCGCCAATGCGATAGTCCTCGCGCCGTTCCAACAGGCGCTGCCAGTCGGGCGCTTCACCTTCCTCGACCCAGGTCTCCCCGAGTTCGGTGTTCTTGAAGGTCTTGATCTCGGCAGACGATCCGGACTCCTTGCTGATGGCACGCTCCCAGGCTGTAGCGATATCCCGCCACGACCGCCAGCCAATCGGGCTGTACAGGCTCGACAGGTGGAAGCCGGCCGTCTTGTTGCTGCCCTCGACCATCGCACGCCATTCGCCGTGCTCCAGCATCCAGGTCTTGTGATGCTCGGGGATCGGTGCCTCACAGGACTCGCAGACGTAGGCCGCTGTCTCCGGGAAGGTACCGTTCTCGCCACGCTCCCAGCGCAGTTGCTCGAAGCGCAGCCATTGCCGGTGACCGCAGTGCGGGCACGGCACGAAGAAGCGGCGCTGGTCTGAGGCTTCGTACTCCCGTTCAATGGTGCTGACGCCGGCAATCGTCGGCGTCGACACGATGAAGATCTTGCGCCGGGCGAAGGTCCGGGTTCGTGCCTCCGCCAGCGCCACGGCATTGCCCTCGCCATCGACGTCGAGGGGATAACCATCGACCTCATCAAGGAACAGGTAGCGCACCGGCATCGAGCGCAAACCGACCGCGCTGTTGGCCCCGGTCATCACCAGCACACCGCCCCGGTATTCCTTGGCGAGGATGGTGTTGCCGGAGTCCCGGCTCCTGGCGGGTGCGATCAGTTCCTTGAGAATAGGCGACTCCTCGATCAGCGGGTCGATCCGCTGCTTGGAGTTGCGCTTGGCCATTTCCACGGTTGGCCACACCGCCATCATCGGACCGGGCGCGTGGTGAATCACGTAGCCGATCCAGTTCGATCCCATCTCGGTCGCACCCAGCTGGGCGGCCTTCATGAACACCACCCGCTCGACCGGTGAGGTCGGCGACAGGCAATCCATGATTTCCTTCAGATACGGCGTGCGGCTGGTGCGCCAGCGCCCCGGCTCCGAGGAGGCCTTCGAGGACAGCATGCGGTGCCGGTCTGACCACTCGGAAACCGACAGCAGCGGATCCGGGACGAGCCCCTCCCGCCAGGCGCGTTCGATGTCGAGCGCGCCTTCGTACTCTTCCAGTTCCATCAATCCACCCGGGCGCGCAGTTCGCCAAGTTCGATCAGGTGATCGCGCACGGCAGATTCCAGGGCCACGTGCAGTTCGTGGGCATCAATCTCCAACTTGGCCGCCATCTGCGCGGAAATGCGTGCCGGCCAGTTGAGCCAGGCATCGCGTTCGGTGCGAGCCAGCCGGAATACGTGGGCAATCGCCTGTGCCCTGTCGACCAGATCGCCCTTGAGTTGCGCCAGGCGCACTTTATTGGTCTGCGCCTTGACCACTTCGTTGACCGTCCTGGCCTGCAATAGCGAGGTGCCACCGGTCGAAAGTACGGGGGCAGCCGGTTCCGCTGGCTCCATCGTCCGTGCGCGAGGCGGTTCGACGGCAGCGGGCGCTACCTTGGCCGGGGCCGGTTTCCGGGCGCTCACGGTGTTCTGTGCCCACTCCAGATCGGCCCGGTTCGGCTCGATCGTGCCATCTGCTTCAGGCGTGATGCGGCCGCTATCGATCGCCTTCTTGACCGCCACGTGAGAGACGCCGCGATGCCGGGCGTAAGCGCGTATCGACAGACCCATGATTTACATCAAGCCCATCGCAGATGTTCTCCAACGTTGCGATTCAGAGCTTGGCTTTCCTCCAGAACAGCGCGTTCATGCAATCACCATCAACCACGCAAGGAGATTGCAATGAGCTACGCAACAAAAGCCCAACCGGGCGATTACATCCGCATCGACGGCCAGGTACTGCGCGTCGTCTTCGTCAATGACCGCGACGATCAACCAAGTTACGAACTCGAAAATGGCCAGGTCGTCGGCAACATCGATTTCAGCTACGAGGACGTGCTCCTCGAATCCGAAGTGTTTTGAGAGAGAGAGCGCCATGGACACCCTCCGGATCAAGCTGACGCTGAATCACGAGCAACGCGAGGTGGAGGCCACGCTGTGGCGCTACCACGATCGCCAGGAACTGATCGTTTATGGAATTGCGGTCACCACCACGCACGGCAGCAAGGTCCATCGGGGCACCGTGCACCTGACGCCAAGGGACGACCACAACTACACCATCAAGGACGCCTGCGACATTCGCTACCACGGCATGCGGGGCAACGGCCGGGGGCGTCGCAGCCACTTTCGCCATGTCGGATTCTTCCCGGCGGAATGATCAGAAAGTGCTTGGCTTCCCGATTGAACAGCGCGTTCATGTCATCACCATCACCACCGCACAGGAGACCAGCATGACCACCAAGACCATCCACGCCAACGTCACCGATACCAACCACCGCCCGCGCGGAATGATGGATGTCCGGGTCGAGTTTCACCAGGGCAATCCGGCCGAGGTCGCTCACGACGGCAAGACCTACATCTACACGGGCAAATCAGGCAGCAACCTCAGGACCGGCCTGCCGGTACGCGAGATGGCCACAGAGGAGGATGCCCGCCTCTGGATCACCCTCGACGGCCAGCAGATCTGGGAAGACTGAACCTCATCCACCACCAGGAGACCACCATGACCACCCGCATCACACTCAGCACGACCCAGTACGACATCCTCGAACACGCCATCGACCAGACCAACGGCCAGATCGTCTGGTTTCCCGAGAATGTGAAGGGCGGTGCCCGGCACAAAGTCATCCAGGGACTCTTCAACAAGGCCCTGATCACCCGCGACGGCCAGGACACCTACTTCGTCGCCGCCGAGGGTTACGTGGCCCTTGGGCGCAACCTGCCGGCACTTGCCACCAACCATCCCGACCCCGAGGTCGAGGCCGCCGTGTCGGCCGCTGAGGCCCAATGGGTAAAAAGCGGGGCGCAAGAAAAACAGGTCGCGGCCCAGCGACTGCTCAAAGTCGGCGTCGAGGGCAAGCCCCGCATGCGCGACAACAGCAAGCAGGCCACCGTGATCCAGATGCTGCAGCGTCCTGAGGGCGCCACCATCAGCCAGATCTGTGCGGCCACAGGCTGGCAGGCGCATACGGTGCGCGGTACCTTCGCCGGTGCCTTCAAAAAGAAACTCGGGCTCAACCTCACTTCGGACAAGGCCGAGGGGGGCGAGCGCATCTACCGGATCATCTGATCCGCAAAACAATCAGGGCGGCCCGGTCACCCGGCACCGCCCTGGTTTACCCCATGGAGACGGGATTACTTCTTGGCTTTCTTCTTCGGGGCAACGGCGGCCTTGAAGGCGGCGCCAGCCTTGAACGTCGGAACCGTGGTGGCCGCGATCTTCAGCGCTTCACCGGTCTTCGGATTCTTGCCGGTACGGGCAGCGCGCTTCGATGCCTTGAAGGTGCCGAAGCCAATCAGGGCCACGTCGTTGCCCTTGGCAACAGCGGCAGTGATGATCTCGACCAGAGCGTCGACGGACTTGCCGGCAGCGGCTTTGGAAACCTCGGTCTTGGCGGCCAGAGCTTCAATCAGTTCCGATTTGTTCATGTGGTGCTTACTCCCCTTGGTTGGAAAGCGGGGATTCTGCCACCAATTCATTCTTCATCAAAAAGTGCTTGGCTTCCTGATTGAACAGCGCGTTCATGCGCATGTCACATCAATCAACAACCGGAGACCACCATGATCACCACCATACGCGCCCGTTTTACCCGCAAACCCTGCAGCCTCGATGAGGTGCTTCACAACACTGACCCGAGCGCACCGCCTGAGCCTATCGCGATCGAGTTCCGCAAGGAACTGACTGCCGCCGAGTACGACGCCTTTGCCAGCACCCTGCTGGAGGATCGCGAATGGCTGACCGGACGCGGTGGCCATGCAAATGGTCAACGACAAGTCGTGGAGGTCAGCGCCCCCGGCCGCACCACTCTCTACGTCGATCCCTCCGGCGGCAGCTACGGACGCTACGTCGGGGTGGCGATTGACTCGCCGACATCGGGCAACGACCAGGCCAACGCGATCCGCTGGCTGCTCGACAATCGCCGCCCCGAAGTCAGCATCGACCAGGCACTGCGCAGCCTGCGCATCGCGTTGAGTGGCGACCGCCAGGCGATGACACTGCTCGACCAGATCGCCTCGGAAAAATGATTCAAATTCTTCGATAAATAGCTTGGCTTCTCAATCAAACAGCGCGTTCATACGGGTGTCGCAACGATCAATCAAGGAGACAGAAATGACCACCCAGCAAACCATCCCCACCACCCAGAACGAGGCCTGGGGCTTTTTTGGCACGATGAACGACAACGCCGAAGCAGCCTGGCCGATCGCGATGACCGCGATCTCGGACGCCACCAACCAGCCCCTCGAATCGGTCAGGTTGTTCCTTGACAGCCGCCACGGACGCCACTTTGCGGATGACGTCCTCAATGAGATGCTGCGGGGCCACACGATCCAGCAGGCCATCGACGCGGCAGTGACGCGGTGGATGGGCTGGACGATTGGCCGCCAGACCAGCAAGGACTACGGCATCCCCAAGGGGCTGCCTTACCTCACCGGCTTCGTGATCCACTGCGAAGTGACCGACGAATCCTTCGAAACCGAAGCAGCGTAAGGAGATCGCCATGGCCACCGTCGTCACCACCTCGCAGATCGAAGCCAACTACGATAAGTTCATCGCCGAACTGACCAAGCTCACTCGCAAGTACGGCGTGGCAATCCAGTCAGTCGGCGGCGTCTTCCTCGCCGACGATCCCAGCGAGTTCCGCAACGTCCGCTACGTTGCCGACATCACCAGCGGCGACCTCCTGCCGGAGTTCCCCACCGACTGACAGCGTATCGAACGCCACGCCGTCGGACTTCCGGATGGCATGCGCCCCGGCATAGTCCTGCCAGCGCCGCACGATCACATCGACGTACTTCGGATCCAGTTCAATCAGCCGCGCCTTGCGGCCGGACTTGTGCGCCGCGATCATCGTGGTGCCCGACCCACCGAATGGATCCAACACCACATCGCCGGGACGACTCGAATTGCGAATGGCACGTTCCACCAGTTCCACGGGTTTCATGGTCGGATGCAGATCGTTCTTCTGCGGTTTCTTGATCTGCCAGACGTCGCCCTGGTCGCGATCGCCGCACCAGTGACGCTCGGCACCCTCTGGCCAGCCGTACAGGATCGGCTCGTACTGACGCTGGTAGTCGGCCCGCCCCAGGGTGAATGTGTTCTTGGCCCATATGACAAAGGTCGACCAGTGGCCACCGGCAACTCGGAAGGCCGCCTGCAGGCAGTCGAGTTCGCTCGACGACATGGCGACGTAGATGCCACCCTGGCAATGCACCACGGTGGGCGTCAGTGCTGCCAGCAGGAAATCGTAGAACCTGTCACCGAGGTTGTCGTTGAGGATTGCGCGATCCTTGCCGCGCATCTTGTCCTTGGCCGAGTTGGCGTAGTTGACGTTGTACGGCGGATCGGTGAAAACCATGTCGGCGATCTCGTCGCCAAGCACCGTCGCGTAGGCCTCCGGGTCGGTGGCATCGCCACAGATCACCCGATGCTCACCACAGATCCAGACATCGCCCGCCCGGGATACGACCGTACCGGATCCCTCCGGAACCGCATCCTCGTCAGTATCACCCTCGGTGGTTGTTTCTTCGCCAGCCATAAGGTCGGCCAGCGCATCGGCATCGAACCCGGTCAGCGCCAGATCAAAGTTATCGTCTTGCAGTGCGGCCAGTTCGACCTGGAGCATGGCCTCGTCCCATCCGGCGTTCTCGGCGATGCGGTTGTCCGCGATCACCAGGGCCCGGCGCTGGGTCGGTGTCAGATGGTCGAGCACCACGACCGGCACCATCGCCAGACCAAGTTTCTGGGCCGCCGCCAGGCGACCATGCCCTGCCACGATGACGCCATCGCCGCCGGCCAGGATCGGATTGGTGAAACCGAATTCGGCGATCGAGGCGGCGATCTGGGCGACCTGGGCATCCGAGTGCGTGCGCGAGTTGCGGGCATACGGCACCAGCTTGGCCGTGGGCCATTGCTCGATCTTGTCGGCAAGCCAGGAGATGGTCATGCCGCACCTCCGATCCGTTCGGTGGTTACTTCCGCGAAGGTCTGTCCCGTCGCCGCCAGTGTTACCGGCACCTCGGGAAAGTTCTGCTGGAAGCGCTTCACGGTGACGTCCACATACTCCGGCGCGATCTCGGTAGCGCGTACCTTTCTGCCGGTGCGCTCGGCGGCCAGCAAGGTCGTGCCCGAGCCGCAGAAGGGTTCGAAGACGATTTCGCCGGCATCGGTGTAGGACTCCAGAACGAACTGGGGCAGCGCCACCGGGAATACGGCCGGGTGGTCGATGCCCTGACCGATCTTGCCCTTGTGCCGCATGATGCGAATCACGGAATCCGGAATCTTGGTTTCCTGCGTGACCTGGCCGACATGGTTCCAGGCGGTCTTGCTGCCATCCTTGTTGCGCATGCCACCAGCACTGGTGCCGTCGCCACGCAGATGGGTGTCGCGCCCGGCGTAGATGCAGGGCACGAACTTGTTCGGGCGTCGCGCTTCGGAGTCCTTGCGGTTGAAGTGGAAGACGAATTCGAACGAAGGTGCCAGCCGGCCATTCCAGTCACCGGGCAATCCCGGCCCCTGGTCCCAGACATACCAGGCGAAGCGCCGCCAACCCTGGGTACGCATCCAGTCGAGCCAGCCGTCCCAATAGGGAATGACTTCCTGCTCGCGATGGATGAGGCCGAGGTTGACCAGTACCTGGCCATTCGGGGCCATCGGCAGGTTGGCGAAGACGCCCCGCATCAGGGCATCCCAATCAATGATGGTGTTCGTATAGTCCCGCTGGTTGCCGTAGGGCGGCGAGGTGAAGCACAAGGTTGCCTGATCGCCGGCCATCAGGGGTCGGACAACGGCCGGGTCGGTGGCATCGCCGCAGATGACGCGATGTGCGCCGATCTGCCAGACGTCCCCTGGACGAGATACCGGATTCGATGGCGCCTCCGGTACATCGTCAGCGGCATCATCCTCGCTCTCAACTTGGGTTTCGTCCTGCAGTGCCTGCTCGGCACCGACCAGCAGTTCCTCGATCTCCTCGTTGGAGAAGCCGGTCATGGTCAGGTCGTACCCCGCCTCGGACAACTCAGCCAGTTCCAGCGAGAGCAGTTCCTCGTCCCACCCGGCGTCCAGTGCCAGTCGATTGTCGGCGATCACGTAGGCCCGTTTCTGCGCTGGCGAGAGGTGGCCAAGCTCAATCACTGGCACTTCCAGCAGATCCAGCTTGCGTGCTGCCGCCAGACGACCGTGACCGGCAATGATGCCGTTGCTGCCGTCGATGAGGATGGGCTGTGTCCAGCCGAACTCGACGATGCTGGAGGCGAGCTTGGCAATCTGCGCTTCGGAATGCGTGCGCGGATTGCGGGCGAAAGGGATCAGCGTCTCGATCTTGCGATACTCGACGCGCAGTTGTTCGGTCATAGGAATGCAAAAACCCGCCTCAGGGGCGGGTCGTAAATGGGGTGGTAACTCGGTTCAGGTGGTAACCAGGGTGGTAACTGGTAACCTCAATTTGCGTTCAGACGGTAGCGAAATGCCGGGCTGTCGCCCCCCGCATGGGATTTTTGACAGGAAGGACCCGTGGAATTCTCGGGTGGTAACTCCTTATGCGCGCAGCGGGAGGTTACCGGGTCGTGCTGTGTGATTTCTGCGGGCGCAATTTCCCGCCGCTATTGTCTCAGTTTCCGTCCCGCTTACCAGCGGCTCATGTCCCGCTTTTCCAGGTGTAGAAGGCTGTGCCACCAAGGGCGCTTGCCGGCGTGACCGCCACGCTGCCGGTTGCCGCCAATGCCTGCAGTACGCGCTGTACCGCCTTCTTGGTGGCAATCCGCTCCTGCCGCCCCGCGCGCGGATTGACGTAGTGGATGATCTGACGCATCGCGAATGGTCGTCCCGGGTAGGCAGCCAGCAGATCGATGACGGCTGATGCGTGCTTCATCGCGGCCCTCCGAACGCATCCGCCACCCGCCCGATTGCGACGACTAGTGCCGCTTCGTAATCGACGAGGCGCAGGCCGAGGCGTCGTGCTGCACCGACCCGACCGAACTCTGCACGTCCGGATTCCTGGTACTGCGGGTACTCGGCACGAAGCACCTGCTTCGGCCAAGCAGGAAGGCTGCGCCAAATCGCATCCACCCGCTCGGCGTTGCGCTCGTTGGGTAGGATGCGCGGAGCGTCACTGCCGTACTCGCTGATCCGGTAGCGTGTGTATTCGCATTCGATCGAGCCGCACCGGTCGGGTGGCAGCGGATGCGGCAAGGGACCGAGCCAGCACCAGCGTGACCAGTTGAGCAGTTCGTGGTGAAGCCAGTCAGGAACACGGCGCGGTACAGGATGGGATGGTTTTGCCATGGAGCCTCCTATGTCGAAATAGCTGCCACGCGCCGCTTCAGGGCATTGAGCAGCACGTCTTGGGATGTCTGCTTGTCGGCGAGCGCGGCGAGAATGTCCTGATCCACCGTGCCATCGGCCACCAGATAGGACACGACCACCGGCCGTTGCTGGCCCTGGCGATGCAGGCGTGCGTTGAACTGGAGATGCAGCTCGTTGGACCAGGTCAGCCCGAACCACACCACGGTCGAGCCGCCTGCTTGCAGATTCAGTCCGTGACCGGCGCTGGCTGGATGTGCCAGGAGGACGGCAATTTGTCCGGCATTCCAGCGTTCGATCGCACCGGGTTCGCCAATCTCGACCGCCTGCGGGAAGCGGGATTGCAGTCGCGTCAGATCGTGGCGGTACAGGTAGGCGACCAAGACCGGACTGGTGGCGGTGTCGAGTATCTCCGCGAGCGCTTCGAGTTTCTCGGTGTGGATCTCATGCACGGCGTGGGATTCGTCATAGACCGCGCCGTTGCTGGCCTGGGCGAGCTTGTTGGCCAGCACCGCCGCATTCGCCGCCGTGATAACGCCGTGGCCGACGATTTCGAGCACCGAATCGCGCTCGAAGAGGTCATAGGCCTTGCGGGCTGCCGGCGAAAGACGGATCGGGATCACGTTATCTACGCGCGATGGGAGGGTCAGGTAATCCTCGGCGCGCAGCGACAGGGTGATGTCGGCGATCTTGTTCTCGATGATCTCGCGCGCGCCGGCATCGATCTTCCACGAGTAGATGCGATCCCGGCTGCGGCGGTCGGGTGAGAAGTAGGCGTCGCGATAGCCGCCGAAGGTCGGGCCAAGCCGAGTGCCTTGATCCAGCAGGTAGAACTGTGGCCACAGTTCGAGATAGTTGTTCGGGGTGGGCGTGCCGGTCAGCAGCACCATGCGGGGGGGCTTCCTGCAGACCTTGCGCAAGGCCTTGAAGCGCTGCGAGCCGTGATCCTTGAAGCTGCTGGACTCGTCGATCACCACCATGTCGAACGGCCAGTTCTTGCCGCACAGCTCAACGAGCCATTTGACGTTTTCCCGGTTGATGAGAAATACGTGGCCTGGCGTAGCAAGCGCAGCAATACGTTCGGCGGCGCTGCCGAGAACGCGCACGAATACCAGGCCGGCCGTGTGCGACCATTTCACGGCCTCATCCGTCCAGGTCGTGTCGGCCACACGCTTTGGCGCGATGACCAGGACGCGCTGAATGTCTCCCGCTGCAATCAGAGTACGAATCGCTGACAGGGCGATGCTGGTTTTGCCCAGCCCCATGTCGAGAAACAAGGCGGCCCTCGGCGTGCGCAGCAGGAAGCGGATGGCGTCGGCCTGGTAGGCGTGGGGCACGTATTTCATCCGGCAATCTCCCGCGCCTGCGCGATGCTGCTGACGATATCGACCCGCGCCCCTAGTTTCCGCAAACGCTCAATCTCGACCGCCTGCAGCGGAGCGAGGCGGCCGCTATCGCCCTTGACCTCGGCGAAGAAAATGCGGTTGCCCGGCAACACGATCAGCCGGTCGGGCACCCCCCGGCGTGACGGCGAGGTGAACTTGTAGGCCACTCCGCCGGCAGCCGTCACGGCGGCGACGAGCGCGCGCTCGACGGTGCGTTCGCTGGTCACGGTCGCCCCCGTAAAACAGTTCCGAACGACGAATTCTGGGATGGGACAGAAAGCCCGGAAGGACGGTAAAAGCGTATACGTTTACCCCCTTTACTCCCTCTCTCTCCCCACCCCCTACCTGCCTGCTTCATCTCTTACTTACCTCCCATATAGATGCTGTTCCGTCCCATCTGTCCCATTGCCGGAAAACCCCGTGGTTAAGCGGAATCTGACGGGACGGAAGATTCCAGTTTTTCCGTCCCGCTTCTGTCCCTTCCGTCCTGCTTTTGCCAAACACGCGTGCGGCGGCCATCGATATAGGCCCGCCCTTCGAAATAGCCCAGCCGTCGCAAAATCAGCGCGAGACGTTTTTTCGTCCCGGTGTGGAGTTGATTGCCGGGCAGCAGCAACGCCCCCTTGAGGCAGTCGGTCGATGAAAACGGCGTCTTCGGATCGTCGCGTCCTCTCAGCCAGCGCTGGACATCACTGGTCCATGGATCATCGACGGTGAACTCCTCATGGACCGCCTGCGCCAGCCGCTCGGCGTCCTGCCAGATCACACCATCGCCGCCGAAGGCCAGATCCTGCTCGAAGCGTTCCTTCGCCTCCGCCCACAACTGCAGGCGGTCACGCTCGATGGCGCGCCGGTCGGCACGACTGACCCGGATTGGATTGAAGCGCCGCGCTCCTGTGGCGTCCTCGAGGAACTCGCTCTCGTTGGTCGTCCCGAAAAGGATCGAGCGGCGCGGATAGGTCGCCGTGAATTCCTTGTACTTGGGCACCCACTGCTCGTAGCGGCGCGTCACGAAGGCCTTGGTATGTTCGATCTCGCGGGAGCGCATGCCCTTGAGCTCGCCGATTTCGACGACCAACTTGCCGCGCATCACGCGCGCGAGATCCGCATCCTTGTCCGACAAGTTGATCTCGGCGAAGAAGTCCGGCGACGGCACCATGGCCGCGATCGCCGTGGATTTGAGGAGGCCCTGGTCGCCAACGAGGATGGGCATGATGTCTGCCTGGATGCCGGGCACCCGCACACGGCCGGCCAGCGCAGTCCAGACGTAGAGTGAGGTGGCCCGTACATAGGGCGTGTCGTCGGCACCGAAGTAATCGGTAAAGAATCGCTCGATGCGCGGCTGGCCGTCCCATGTCAGTTGATCGAGCCACAGTTGGGCCGAGTCGAACTTACAGTGCTCGGCCACCTCGGTCACCGCATCGCGCATCATCTCGCGGCCGATGTTGGGGATGCCACCCTGCATTTGCTCGAAGCGCACCCGCAACCGGATCAGATCGACATCGGTGATCGGTCGCCACTGCCCGGGACGTTCGGCCAGCATCAGTTCGTCACGGAAGGTGTCAAAGCCGAACCGGATGCCGCCGGCGGTGAGGGGGGTTTCCAGGGCCAGCTTGACGTTGGTGATGATTGCCTTGGGAATACCGAAGCGGTTTACCACGAATACAGGCCAGGCCGACGGTGGCGGCTGGGGAGCCGGCTGCGGGGGTGCCGGAATGGCCGACAGCGCCGCCTGCACATCGATGCTGTCCAGTGTCGCCGTGATAGCCGGACCATAGCGGTCCCAGCCATGCGCACGGGCCAACTGGAAGATGGTGCCGACACTGACACCACCGGCCCGCTGGCTGTCGAGGTGAGCCCAGGTGTGCTCGAACCAGGCACGCGTATGCTTGCTGGATTGCTCCGACCAGGCCTCGGCGATCTCGTGTCCATCTGCGCCGGGATTGCAGGAATGGATTCCGGCGATGATCTTGAACCAGCTATCGTAGTCCAGCCCATCCCCGGTGTTCGGGATGGCGGCAACCGCACTGGCCACCTCATCCAGATCGACATCGATGTTGCAATGCGCAGCCGGCGGTACGACCACCGACGCCTTCGGCACATTGGACGAGTCCTTCCAGAAGTAACCCGGAATGGCTTCCTTGCCGAGCGGCTCGAAGGTGAATTCATCCAGCGGCACGGACTCGAAGGCGGCTGGCAGGAAGAAGTAACTGCCGTACTGGCCGGGATTGACGTGGTCCTGTTTCGGGAAGATCTCGATTTCGCCCCTGGCGACGCCGCCGGCACCGTCTTTGAAGCCAAGCGCTGCGAGCACTTGTTTCAAAAGGACGCGCACATTGTGCGCATCCTGCGGCGTCGCCCAGGTCAGCAAGATGTGGATGCCCTTGCCGCCGCTGGAACGCCAGGGATGCGGCACCAGGCCGTGGCGATCGAGCTCCACGCACAGATCCAGCGCCACCTCGGCCATGCGCTCCCACGGCGTCTCGCCCTTGTGCGAGTCGAGGTCGAACAGCGCCACCATGCACACCGACTCGCCGGGCCGGATTGGGTAGGCACCGTAGGCCGGACCACCGTTGGCGTGATGGATCAGCGCCGCCGCATCGAGCGGGCGATTCTCCTTGTAGGGCTTGCCACCGGGCTGCTTGACGCCGCGCACATCGGTGCGCACCCGCGCTAGCAGAGGTGTCAGGGCCTGGGCGATCTGTGTTTTCATTTTGTGTGATCCTCCGGTGGCTCCCTCAAAAAGATGGGGGCCGCATCACCAGACACGGCCCCCGCAAGTTCGGGCGGCAGGAGGGAGACAACCGCGCGCCCGACCGGAGGAAAATCAACTAGGTCGAGAAAACAGCGATGGCGGAAACACATCGGGGCGGAGTTGCCACGGACGGATCTCCAGTCCGTGCAATTGGGCAAGCGAACACAGCATGGCGACTCGTTCCGGCGGAACGAGCCCACGGCGATACCACTTCTGAACGGCCCACGCCGACACTCCAAGATTTCGCCCCAGTGCAGAAAATCCGCCTGCGCGTTTGGCGAGTTCTTTCAATAGGTTGGATGGCCGCCTTGAAACTTTTGTTGACATCGTGATCGGTTTCAAACTAAGATGCAGTGAAACCGAATGCTACAACCGCTGGATGCAACCATCAACTTTCTACGTTTCTGGTTGCACAACAGTTACTTACTTAATACCGGAGAGTGTCTAAATGGACGAACAGCACCAACAGCCCACAGAGGCCAGCGTGCCTTACCCCGGATTTGGCCGTGTCGTCACCACCAAAATGAAAGAAGTCGGGGTGTCCATCGATGAGCTTGCCGACTACATCGAGATCCACCCAAACCGAGTGCGCGATTACGCCGACGGAAAAGCAAAAACCGCAAGTCGGGACATCATTGGTGCGTTGGCTAAAATTCTCAGAATTCCTGTGTCGGCACTCGATGTCGAAGGAGATGCCTCTGCCGACGAGGTTGAGTATGAAGCCGACAAAGATGCACGTTACGCCTATGTTCGATACCCGAAGTTCTTGCGGATCGTGACTGATCGCATGAGCGAGTTGGAGATTTCCCAGTCTGAGCTGGCGAGACAATGCCGAGTAAGCCACACTGCGATTGCCAAGTATCTAAGCGGCAAGACCCTGCCTTCAGATCCTCGGGTTCAAGAGGCATTAACCGTTGCTCTTGGCGTCACGGCAGATGAATTGTTCTCAGAACAACGAACCCGAAGCCGGTTTCCAAGGCGCCCCAACGAAACATACGGCTCATCGGCGTCCGAAAGGCTATCCCCAGCCACGATCGGGCCGGCCTCCATTGGTGGAGCGTCGGCATACCCGAGCGTTCGTCCATCTGAGCATCGGCAGGAAAGTATGGCTGCCAGCCGGCTTGAGGAGGATCTTGCGCAATACATTCAATTTGCTTCCCGTCAGCGACCTGACGTTCTGATCGAGCCCTATGCGAAGCCCATCGGTCCGCTCTTACGCTACCGACCTGACTTATTGGTCGTGTCTGATCAGGGGATGGAGTTAGCTATAGAAATCAAAGGGGGCATTTTTAAAGTTGAGTTTCTCGCCGGCATCGCGCTGAACTGGCATATGGCCACCAAAGGCAAGGTGCCGCTGTTCATCGTCTTGTTGGTTCGGGAAAACCAGATACCCGAGTACGATCCGGGAAACCTGGAAAACTGGACTTTCCTGCATCCCCTGGAGATGCTGAAGCGAGACGGGTATATCGCCGGATATGCTGTCACCGGCAACAATCTCCCTGAACAGATGCCCGACGAGATCCGACTTGAGGCACTAAAGGCACGGATAGGACAAATTCTCCGTAAGTAGGACACCCCCATTTCCCTGAAACCCGCTACGGCGGGTTTTTTTTACGCCTGCGGTTGCAACTGCAACCATTTGATCTGACAGGTGAAGATGTAATCAGTTGCAGCGTATCGGTTGCAACTCTATACTTCGTCCGGTTGCAATAGTTTGAAACCGGAGAACCTGTCACCATGATCACTGAAACCCTGATTTCCCGCGCCATCGCCAATCCGCGCGCCCCGGAGATGGAGCCGTATTACCGCTTGTGGGCCGCCGTATTCCGCGCCGGCGTATCCGAGGCTATGGCCGAAATTCAGGCACGCGCTGAAGGCCTTCCCGCCGCGATCTGCGCGACCCGTTACGCGAATGCCTTGGCGTGGATGAACGAGGAACGTGATCGCGGTCCGGGTTCGTTCGTGTGGCTGTGCGACCTGTGGGACTTGGATCCCGCCAGGGTACGCAACCGCGCCCGTGAAAACGCAGCAAATCTCGCTACGTCGGGCCGTGCGTTTGCTGACTTGGCCGGTAGTGAACAGCCGAGCACAGATGATCCTCTGCCGAAGAAATCGGTCCCGCCAGCGCCGACGAAGGAAGCCCGCGTGTGTGTTCATTGCGGGAAATCCTTCGAGGCATTCATCTCTCGTCCCGATCGGTACTGCTCATCCCGCTGCCGTGACGAGTTGAAGCGCCAGAAATCCCGCGCCCGCGTTGCCGCCATGAAGGCGCAAACCAGCAGCACGCCGGCACTCGCCTATCCGACCTGAAAGGATCCTCTGACATGACCTTGGAAACCCTAATTGCCGATGCTGTTGAGCGTGGTGTTCTTGCAGCGATGTCTAAACTTAACGCCGGGCAGCACCTGACGACCGACCCGACGACCGTCGCCGAGGTAATCGTCAGTGTTCCCCCGGTCACGAAGAAGCCGGGCCGTCCCAAGAAGTCTGACGCCCAGAACGATGCCGCTCCGGTCGTCACCGATACGCCACTCCCGCCGCCAGCGCCGGCACCGGCAACTGTTGTCGTGGATGACATCGAGTCCGACCGCGCCAAGTTGATCGCGCTGACCAGCAAGATAGAGAACGGCCGCAAGTTGGCGACGGAACTGATCCGCAAGCACGGGCCGAAGTTCGATGCACTGGCGCCCGATATCCGCGCGGAGATCCTGGCCGAACTTGACTCCATGGTGCCGGTATGAACGAGCGCGTCGAAAAACATTTCGAGGCTGGCCCCTCGAAACTCGACCGCGTGATCGCCTGCCCGGGCAGCGTGGTGGCCTCACGCGGCATCGACGAAGGACCGATGCTGGCAGCCGAGCACGGCAAGCGGCTCCACACCCTGCTCGAAACCTGCCTGAAAAACCGGACGACGCCCGCCGACTACCCAACCGATGGCGACTGGGCGGTGTATTCCGATGATGATCGCGAGGCCGTTGCCGAGGTAGTCCGCCATGTTCGAGAGTTGCTCGACGAGTTCCCCGGTGAATTGCTGGTCGAGGTCGATGTCGATCTCTCCGATTACTTTCCCGGTTTGATCGGACGCGTCGACGTCGCCATCGTTTCAGGAAAAACCCTGATCGTGATCGACGGCAAATTCGGTCGCGTGCCGGTTTCGGCGGAAACAGCACAGTTGAAGGCCTACGCGCTTGGCTTGCTCGACGCCTACTCGTACCTGAGCTTCGAACAGGTCATCGGCATCATTTCCCAGCCCCTTGCACATCACTACGATGAGACTCGCTACGCGCCCGATGAACTGGAACTTTGGGCTCGGGGCATCATGGTGCCGGCACTCAAGGAAGCCTTCGGCCCCGCACCACGCTTCAACCCGGCTCCTGAAGCCTGCCGTTACTGCCGGGCGCGCGCCGTCTGTGCCGTGCGCAAGGCCGCCCACTACGACGCCATCGCTGCCGCACTCGATGATGCACCGGAAGTCGCGTTACTGTCGAACGCCGAGATTGCCGAAATGCTGCCCCGCTTCGACAACTTCGAGGCCTACATGAACGATGTGCGTGAGTACGCCACCCGCCAGTTGCTAGCAGGTCGTCCGGTACGCGGCTACAAGATCGTCGAAGGCCGTTCGATCCGGAAGTGGGCCAGCCCGGAGCTTGCCATCACCGGCTTGCTGGATGCCCTGAGCCACAAGCGTCCTGAAATCACGGCAGACCAGGCAGCCGCCCTGGTCACGATGAAGTCACCCATCACGATTACCGCCGCCGAGAAACTACTTGGCCGTGGCAATCCCTGCTTCGCGAGTCTGACGGTCAAGCCCCGGGGCCGGCCAACGCTTGCTCCCGAGTCTGATGCGCGTCCGCCATACGCCCCATCCGGGGCTGTGTCGGAAGCGCTCGACGCTGTTGATCTCTAACCCCTGCATAGGACACCAAAACCATGACCACTCCATCCCCCTCCACCGGCCCCTCCGGAACCCTGCTCGTCGGCCCCGTCCGCATTGCCTACCCCCATCTCCTGAAACCGCGCACCACCATCATCAACGGCAAGGAGGAAACCCGTTACGAAGCCGTGATGCTGATTCCGAAAGAGTCTCCTGATCTTGTCGAGAAAGTGCGCGCTGCCATTCGCACGACCTTCGTTGCCAAGTTCGGCGACCAGGTCAAGCTGTCCAAAGACAAGCAGCCGCTGAAGGATGGCGACGCCAGCGTGACTGATGACGATGCTGATGCCGGCAAGTACCCCGGCTACTTCTACGCCAACGTAAAGGGTTGGCCGGACAACCCGCCGCAACTCAAGCATGCAGACAAGTCGCCGATCACCGACCCGGGCGCGCTAACCTCCGGCGACTGGGTCTACCTGCTGCTCAAGCCGCGTGCTTACGCCTTCGAAGCCACCAAGGGCGTCGCGCTGGACATCCTCGGCGCTCGCCTGATCAAAAAGGGTGATCCGATCGGTGCCGGTGGCGTCAATAAGGCGGCTGTGGCCGATGCGCTCGATGCCCTGGAAATCGAGGCTGACGAAGAAGAGGCGTTCTGATCATGCGCGCCCACCTCCAGCACGAAATGAATCTCGGCGAGGATCTCGCCAAGGCCGGGGCCGCCACGGCGGCGGCCCATGCGGAAAGCCAGTCGGCCGGCTGGCTGGCAAGGGCAACCGGGCTGGCCGAGCAATTCGTCATCAACCATGTCGACCTACCATCCTTCCAGGCGATCGAATTGCGTGCCTATGCCGAGGCCAACGGGCTGCCTTCTCCGCCCGACGCCAGGGCCTGGGGACATGTCATGCGGCGCCTGAAAAAGAACGGCGTTATTGAGTCTGTAGGCACTGGCAAATCGTCAGACCCGAAGCAACACAACGGCTTCATCACCGAATGGAAGGCCGCTGCGTGAAACTTCACCTCGACTGCGAGACCTTCAGCCGTGCGGATATCCGGCGGACCGGCGCGCACCAGTACGCGCGCCATCCGTCGACCGAACTGCTGATGGTCGGCTACCAGGCGGACGATGGGGTGTTCGGCCTCGGGCCGGTCGGGCTGTGGGATGTTGCATCGGGTGCCGCCATGCCGGGGGAACTGCAAGACTTGCTCGCTGACGAGTCGGTGCAGTTGCTGGCATTCAATGCCAATTTCGAGATGGCGATATTCGACGCCATGGGATTGCTCCCATTCAGGCCCTCACGCTGGTTGTGCGTGCAGGCCCTGGCGTTGTCGTATGGACTGCCAGCATCGCTCGGCGCTGTCTGCGACGCCCTCGGCTTCACCGGCGAGCACGCCAAACTGGCCGAAGGGCAGAAACTCATCCGCAAGTTCTCCATGCCGCAGCCGCGCGATGGACGCAGGATTCAGCCACAGGAGGATACCGCCGCCTGGCAGCGCTTCTGCGACTACTGCCGTCGTGACGTCGTGGCCGAGCGTGAGATCGTCTGGAGATTGGCATCGTGACCATGACCGCTTACGAATGGCAGGCCTGGCAGCTAGACGCCGAAATCAACCGGCGCGGCCTGCCCATTGACCTCGATCTGGTGCGTGCAGCCATCGCCATCGATACGGAACACCGTGAGCAGCTGACAGGTCGTGCCATGGAACTGATGGGCATCGCCAATCCCAACAGCCGTGACCAGTTCCTCGACTGGCTGCGCGGCGAGGAGGTCGATATCGATACCTTGCGCAAGGCGGATGTCGCTGCGCTGCGAGCCGGCGAACTTGAACCGCATGTTCGTGAAGCCCTGGAGATCCGAACAGACCTGTCGAAGTCATCCACAAGGAAATACCATGCCCTTGCCGATGCGACCGGTGACGACGGCAGGCTGCGCGGTTGCTTCCAGTTCAACGGTGCAGCCCGCACCGGCCGTTGGGCCGGAAGATTATTCCAGCCGCAGAATCTGCCCAGAGGCTCCATCAAGCCTGAGTATCTCGGCACCGCACGCGCCGCCATCAAGACCGCAGACCACGACTTGCTCGCGGCGGTGTATGGCAGCGTGTCGGATGTACTGGTCTCCTGTGTTCGAACCGCCATCGCGGCGCCGTCAGGTCAGATGCTTGTGGTCTCGGACTACGCGAGCATCGAGACGGTGATGATTGCCTGGTCTGCTGAATGCCCGGCGCTGCTTGACGTCTTTCGGACAGGGCGCGATGCCTACAAGGACATGGCCGCGCGCCTGTTCCGCATTCCTTATGACCAGGTCAGCAAGGAGCAACGCAATTACGCCAAGCCCATCGTCCTGGGCTGCGGCTATATGTTGGGTGCCCGGGGCATGATCGCCTATGCCAAAGGCTACGGCGTCGAGATGACCGAAGCCGATGCCGAGTCAGCCGTAGCCGCCTATCGGGAAGGCTATCCCGAGGTGGTGCATTTCTGGCGTCTGCTTGATGCGGCAGCCCGCCGTGCCATCGAGAACCCGGGAAAAGTCTATAAAGCCGGACGCTTTCGGTTCAAGGTCGAAGGCGATTTCCTGTTTCTGCGCCTGCCGTCGGAGCGGAAGCTGGCTTACTACCAGCCAGCGATCAATCCTGACGGACGTTACGGTCCCGAGATCACCTACATGGGGCGTGACTTTGGCAATGCCTGGGATCGCATCGCCACGCACCCCGGCAAGATTTGCGAAAACATCATCCAGGCGATTGCCCGCGATCTCCTGGTGGAAGGCCTGTTCCAGGCAAACCGCGACCCAGCCCTTGAGATCGTCGGCCATGTGCATGATGAGATTCTTGCCCTGGCGGATGAGGACGATGAAGGTGCGCTGGATCGTTTGATGGCAGCCATGCGCCGCATGCCCGCGTGGGCCGAAGATGCCCCGGTTTGCGCTGCGGGCTGGACCGGCCCGTTCTACTGCAAGCAATAAGGTGAAGCACCATGGCCGTCGAGAATGCCTCCGGAACCGTTCCCGCCATCTCCCAGATCCGCGCCATCGCCATCATCCTGGCCCACGGCGTCGTCCGCCTGCACCTGCGCCAGAAAGACCTTGATAACCGCACCGAACAGCGCGTTCATGACTGCGTCCTGGTTACCAAAGGAGAGACGCAGTGACAGACAAGGTATTGCAGCGCATCGTCGCCCTCAGGGCGATGCCGATCGACAAACTCAAGCAGACCTGGCGGGATCTGTACCAGACCGAGCCGCCTGCCTATAACCGCAAGCATCTGGAAAACCGCCTGGCCTACCGGATACAGGAACTGGCCTACGGCGGACTCAAACCGGCCACCGTCAAGCGGCTGGAGGAACTCGGCGAACAACTGGATGGCGGCAACCCCAGGGTGCGCAGCCGCCGCGTCGATGGCCGCCCGATCGCCGGCACCAAGTTGATCCGCGAATGGCAGGGTGCCGCCCATGAGGTGATCGTCCATTGCGACCATTTTGAATACCAGGGGCGCCCCTACAAGTCCTTGTCGCACATCGCCCGGCAGATCACCGGCACCGTCTGGAACGGCTGGGCATTCTTCGGGCTCAAGAAGGTCGGAGGACTGGCATGAGCGAAGTCCTGCGCAAGATGCGCTGCGCGATCTACACCCGCAAGTCGACCGAGGAAGGGCTCGACCAGAGCTACAACTCGCTCGACGCCCAGCGCGATGCCTGCCAGGCTTACATCGCCTCACAGAAGTCGGAAGGCTGGGTGGCACTGCGTGATGCCTACGACGACGGGGGCTTCACCGGCGGCAACCTCAACCGTCCCGGCCTGCAGCGACTCCTCGCGGACATCCGCGAGGGGCTGGTCGATGTCATCGTCGTCTACAAGATCGACCGGCTGTCGCGTTCCCTGGCCGACTTCGCCAAACTGGTCGAAATATTCGACGAGCAGCGGGTGACCTTCGTGTCGGTCACGCAGTCCTTTAACACCACAACCTCGATGGGGCGACTGACGCTGAACATCCTGCTCAGCTTTGCCCAGTTCGAACGTGAATTGGCCGGTGAACGGGTGCGGGACAAGATCGCCTCGGCACGGCAGCGCGGCATCTGGATGGGCGGGATGCCGCCACTGGGCTACGATGTCGTTGAACGCAAACTGGTGCCGAATCCCGCCGAGGCCAAGCTGGTGAAGCGGATTTTTGAGAGCTTTATTGCCATCGGGTCGATGACGACGCTGGCCAGGCAACTCCGCGCCGAAGGCGTGACGACCAAGTCCTGGAAAACCCTCAAGGAAAAGGATCGCCCCGGCCGGCTGATCGACAAGGGTTACCTGTACAAGTTGCTCAAGAACCCGGTGGTAATCGGCATCGCCGCCTACAAGGGCAAGCACTACCCCGGCGAGCACGAGCCGATCATCGACAAGGTGCTCTGGGATCAGGTGCAGGAAACGCTGGCTCGCAAGGATGTTGCCAAACGGGCGCAGATCAACCGGCCAAGCCGGGCACCGGCATTGTTGAAGGGGCTGATCTTCGCCAGCGATGGCTACGCCATGACGCCCGCGCACACGGTGAAAGACGGCAAGCGCTACCGCTACTACGTGAATACGGCGAGCATCAAGATCGGCAAGGATGCCTGCGAGATTGCCCGGGTGCCTGCCGGTGACATCGATGCCAAGGTGGTCGATCAGGTGCGCAGGATTCTTCAGGCTCCGGAGGTCATCTCCCAGGCAGTCGCGGAAGTCCAGAAACTGACGCCGGAGACCGATGAAAAACAGGCCATCCAGACCCTGCAGTCGATCGAGGCGGTCTGGGAGGAATTGTTCCCGGCCGAGCAGTCGAAGATCATGCACCTGCTGGTCGACAAGGTCACGGTCAGCCAGACCGGCATCAAGATCGACATGAAGACGACCGGCATGCGCGATCTGGTTCAGTCGATGCTCAATGACTGCGAATGGAAGAAGGTGGCATGATGGGCACGGACGTCATCTCGATCGAGATCCCGATGGCCTTCAAGAAGCGTGGTGGGCGCAAGGTTATCGTGCTGCCTGACGGAGCCCACGGCCATCCCGTGCCTGCCGCTACCATCGACAACACGATGATCAAGTCGATCGCCAGGGCGTTCCGGTGGCAGAAGCTGCTGGAGAACGGGACTTACACCTGCCTTGATGACATCGCGCGGTCGGAGAAGATCGGGGCGTCGTTTGTCAGCCGATATCACCGCTTGGTGCTGCTGGCTCCTGATATTGTCGAGGCGATTCTGGACGGGAAGCAGCCGGCGCAGTTGACGATGAAGGACTTGCTGGTGCCGTTTCCGAAGGAATGGGATAAGCAGAGAACTGCCATCCTTCCGTCTGGATGTGCCTGAAAGGCAAAAACCATGTAATCAGGGGGTTACGCGGTTTCCGTCATCAAATACTTTACTTCTGTCACCGATTGGTATAATTTTGTCACCAGATTGGCGTTGAATGTCATCAACTGCGGATAGCGATGAATCATTTACCAGAAGTATTGAAGATCCTCGAAGGGGCTTTAAAAGCGAACGCTCAGATGGCGGTCAGCTATGCCAACCTGCTCGCGGACAAACTGGAAAATGAGGGCAACAAGCAACACGCAAAACTGGTGCGTGACAAATTATCGCGGGCACCCAAGCAGCTTTTCTCGACAGCCGGAGCATTAAACTCGCTTCCCGTCGATTCGGAAAGCCGCTTCCCTCTGGCAGATGAAACTCGGCCCGTTGTGGATGCGTCTCGCATTCTCCTAAACAATCAGACAGCATCGCTGATCGACGAGTTCGTTTCGTGCGTTCAGAAGGCAGATGAGCTGATTGCTGCGGGGGTTGGTTTTTCCCCGAGCATGCTCCTTTATGGCCCCCCGGGATGTGGCAAAACGGTGTTGGCTAATGAGATCGCGGCAAAACTCAGTCTTCCCTTACTGACAGCGCGCTGCGATACGTTGGTATCGTCATTTCTCGGGGCGACATCGAAAAATATCCGATCGTTGTTTGAGCATGCCGCTGGTCGCCCGTGCGTACTGTTCCTGGATGAATTTGATGCCTTGGCAAAGGCCCGCGACGATAAGCAGGAGCTAGGTGAGCTTAAGCGTGTGGTCGTTAGCCTGCTGCAGAACTTCGACGCGCAATCCCGTAACACGGTCATGATTGCTGCCACCAATCATCCGCAACTACTGGATCCTGCCGTTTGGCGACGGTTTGCTTACCGGATTGAAATTGGTTTGCCTGATGCTGATCAGGTAGCAACTATCCTCACTTCGCGCCTTGGTTCATTTGCGACCACTAAGGAAGTGGAATTGGTCACTCCACTTTGTACTGGCTTGTCGGGCGCGCTAATTGAGCAGGCTGCTCATGATTCAGTCCGTGCTGCGGTACTGAGTAACAGTCGGTCAATCGAAGTTGGTGAATTAGCTCGACGCCTTGTTCGCGCCCAAGAAGGTGGTCGCCCGCTGAATGCAGAGGATGAGATGCAACTGCTGAGAAGCAAGGCCCCGAACATCTTCGACTATCGAACCCTGCATCGGTTATTTGGGGTCTCAATGCGCCGTATTACGCAAGTATTCAAGGAGCAAAGGGAAGATGCCTACGAGCACACGTCAGCATAATCCGATCCTTCGGGTTGCCCAAAGCGATAGCGATTACCGGCAGCCCGAGGGGGGCGGTGGTGGTGGCCCTAAAGAAATTGTAGAGGTCACTGCTGCGCTACGAGCCAGCCTCCATGGCAAGCTGCAAGCGGCCCGAAACAATCTAACGAGTGTTTTGCCGCAGTGGGCAAATCTTCCTGGCGTTACCAAGCTCGTATTGCGTGAGCAGGCGCTGGCCAAGTCACATCGTCCAATCCAACTACTGAGCCGAGCAGAAATACCTTTGATCGGAGCCGCCGGATTGGGTCAGCTACTCCTCTCGGTGACACCAAGAACGCTTGCCCTACTTGACGACCAGATCACCACCGCGAATACGAAGGCTGCACGCGCCAACATCTCGACGATTGAAGATCTGATCCCGTATGGCGTTCACGATCGTCTGGGTGGCGAAACAGGATGGGGTATTCGGGATCTTGCCGAATGGATACAGGCCGGACGCACGTTGAAGGCTGAGTTATTCCGTCACGGAGCGGACGAAACCGACTCCGCACTTGAACAACAGTTTGCTGCATGGGCAAAGGAAGTTGGCGCAAGCCTTACTCGTCTTGACTACCTCACACCGCAAAAGCTATTTTCAGTAACCACTGCGAGATTGGACCTGCTCGCAAAGCTGGTGGAATTCCCCGGGTTAAGGACTCTGGCGCCCATGCCTATCTATGTCCCCGAAGACATTGGTACTCAGGCGGTAGAAATTGGCGACGTAGATCCGGGTACTGTTCCCTTGCCAGATGCACAAACTGAATACCCACTGATTGGAGTCGTCGACAGCGGAGTTGATCCAAAGCACCCATCACTTTCCGCTTGGGTTGCCGCGCGTGAAAGCTACATCATGCCGCCAAATACGGATTACGTGCATGGAACCTTCGTAGGGGGCCTAATGGCTGCCGCACGGCCGCTGAATTTTGGGGATGATGCATTCCCAGATCTACGGGCAAAGATTCTGGATGTCTGTGCACTCGAAACAACAGAGACGTCAGAAACTGACCTGCACGCTCGTATCCTCGATGCTGTGAAGCGCTATCCGGAAGTCAAGGTCTGGAATTTATCTCTTGGTGGTAGGGTTCCTGGACCGATAGATCGTTTTAGCGACTTCGCCCAAATGCTCGATGCACTATCAGATGAGACCGGCTGTCTATTTGTTATCGCTGCCGGTAACTATGTCACCGCGCCCCTGCGCACAATGCCACCTCAGCCACACATCGGTGACACGGATCGCATCAGTATTCCTGCCGAATCGGTACGTGGCCTGACAGTCGGATCAATGACGCATCTCGAAGTTGCCCAGTCCGCTGTAAAGCGTGGAGATCCCTCTCCGTTCTCTAGACGAGGACCGGGACCCGTTTCCATCCCGAAGCCCGAATTGACGCACCTTGGTGGTAACTGCTCCCTCACGGGTGACCATACCTACACTGCAATTCGCTCGTTATTACCCAACGGAAAGCTTGGGCAAGACATTGGCACAAGTTTTTCGACACCTCTCGTTGCCTTACTGGCAGCCCATACATGGCAAGCAGTTGAGCGTTCTGGCAGCGTTGCTTATCCTGAACAGATCAAAGCTCTGCTAATCCACAGTGCTGTCTTACGCAGCCCAGCACGGGGCGGCGACGCACTTCACTACTATGGGTTTGGTCAGCCGGGAGATGTGGCCGAGACACTTTACTGCGATCCTCACGCATTCACCTTGATGTTCGAGGCCGATGTTCGTGATGGCTACGAATTCGAGAAATTCCCCTATCCGATACCAGCCTGCCTGCGAACTGATGATGGTCGGTTTCGCGGCGAGATATTGATAACGATGTGCTACTCGCCCCCGCTTAGTGGTCAGCAGGGAGTGGAGTATTGTCGGGCGAACGTTGATCTTTCATTTGGAGGCTACGATCTCGGACCCGACGGAAAGCGACATCAATCAGGTGTTGTGCCGTTGGAGCCCGGAAACAAAAGCCAGCTGTACGAGTCCAAGCAGATCGAACATGGCTTCAAATGGTCGCCGACAAAGGTCTATCGCGCGCGTTTTCCGAAGGGGGTATCCGCGACAGACTGGCGCTTGAAATTGGGGGTCCTCCGTCGCGCAGGTGAAGCCATTCCTGACCAACCACAACGGGTTGTTGTGTTGGTGACACTTCGCGGCCTCGATGCGGACAAGCCTGTCTATGCCGATGGTGTTCGCGCGCTCAATTCCATCGGTTGGGCTGTCCGGTCAATGACGCAGACAATTCAGGTTACCAACTGACCACCGGGGTGTCATTCGTGGTTGCTTGGCCACACGAATTCCAAGAATGAGGCTCAATAATATTGCCGGATGTAGCTATAGGCCTTCTCGAACAGTTCTTCGTCGGCATGCAGTTTGTACTTGAATAGCGACTTTCGTAGCGCCTTCTTGATCTCGCGCTCGCCGGCCAGAGTGTCCTGCCAACCGGGGAAGCGCACCAGGCGCACGATCTCGTCGATGTCGGCCACCACGCGTTCGACCATGATCGGCGTTTCGGCGGTTTTGACCTCGTTGAAGAGATCCGTCAGTGCCGCCTTGCCGCGATCCTCATCTTCCTCGGGTGGCACTTCCTTTTCGGCCTGGAGCACTTCCTTGGCCAGTTGCAGCAGTTGCTTGAGGAACTCAACACTGTTCAGCACACCAGACTCGAAACGATCCCGCAGGGCATCGAGCCGTTCCGACAGCGCCTTGAATTTTGGATTGCCGAGATGCTTGCGCAGCCGCCGCGCGACCTTGATCTCGATCTCCTTGGCCTTCTTCGGGTCGGGATTCGAGAGCACCGCTTCCAGCAGATCGGCATCCAACACCAGCGTATCCAGGTCGTCACGCACGGCGTCGACATGTACGTTCTGGTGGATCAGCTCGATGGTCTTGGCTCCGAGGGAATGCCAGATCAACTTGCCGTGGCCGCTGGAGGGCTGCACCGACTGGTACACCTGCGAGAGCCACTTGTAGTCTTTCTCGTACTGGCCGAGGATGGTGTCGGGCGAAATGGCCTCCCACAACTTGTTGAGCAGGCTGAATGCCCCGGCGAAGTTGTCGCGCACCTCGTTGTTGGGTAGACATTGCTGGGCTGCGATCAGCCCTTCGTAGCCCTCGACGGTGCGATCGACGCCGGCAAAGAAAACCAAACATTTCTGCATCGCCTCCGGCAGACGATCCTTCAACTCCTGAATGTTCGACACCACTGCCGTCACGCTCTTGTCGTCGAACTCCAGCGCCTTGGCCACGTCATCGAAGATGCCAAGGTAATCCACGATCAGGCCGTGGGTCTTCTGTTCAGAGTAGGTACGGTTCACCCGGCAGATCGCCTGCAGCAACGTGTGATCGCGCAGCGGTTTGTCCAAGTACATGACCTGCAAGATAGGGGCATCGAAGCCGGTCAGCAGCTTGGACGTGACAATGATCAGCTTGAGCGGATCGTTCGGGTCACGGAAGCGATCGAGCAGCCGTTCCTCGTCATCCCGAGTACGGGAAAATGGTTTGTACTGCGGCTCGTTGGCATTCACCGTCATCACGATTTCGGATGCTTCCGGCGGCAGCAGCTTGTCCAGTTCGGTCTTGTAGAGCAGGCACGATTCGCGGTCGAAGGTGACGATCTGTCCCTTGAAGCCGTTCGGCTCGACCTTGCTCTGGAAGTGCTGGACGATGTCCTCGCAAACGCGCCTGATGCGCTCGGGTGTCTTGACCAGCACCGCCATCTTGGCGGCGGTCTTGCCGAGGTTGTCCTTGTCGAGATCGGAGAGCCCGCCGGTCATCTCCTTGAAGGCGGCATCGATGGCTGCCTTGTCGATGTGCAATTCCAGCAGGCGCGGCTCGAAGTGCAGTTTCAGAGTCGCTCCGTCGCGGATCGACTCCTCAAAGCCGTAACGGCTCATGTAACCCTTGGCATCCTCGTCGGCGCCGAAGGCGTAGAAAGTGTTTTTGTCGAAGCGGTTGATCGGCGTGCCGGTCAGGCCGAACAGAAAGGCGTTCGGCAGGGCATCGCGCATCTTGCGACCCAAGTCGCCTTCTTGGGTGCGGTGCGCCTCATCCACCAGGGCAATGATGTTGCTGCGCTCATTGAGCGCACCGTCCGCTTCGCCGAACTTAAAGATCGTCGTGATGATGATCTTGCGCACATCCTGCGCCAGCAACTGCTGCAACTTCTCGCGGGTATCGGCCTTTTCCAGGTTGGGGATGTCGGCCCCGGTGAAGGTGCCGGTGATCTGGGTATCGAGGTCGATGCGGTCGACCACGATCAACACGGTCGGATTTTTCAATCGGGGATGCAGGCGCAGCTTCTGGGCCGCGAATACCATCAGCAGCGACTTGCCGGAGCCCTGGAAATGCCAGATCAGTCCTTTCTTGGGGTAGCCGGCCAACACGCGCTCGACGATCTTGTTGGCCGCCTCGTATTGCTGGTAACGACAGATGATCTTGATGCGGCGCTTCTTTTTGTCAGTCGCGAACAGCGTGAAGTTGGAGAGGATGTCGAGCACCACATGCGGCCGCAACATGCTCTCGGCGGCCAGCTTCAATCCCTTCAACGGGTGCTTTAGCGCATCGCCGTCGTCCTCCAGATTCCACGGCCCCCAATCCTTGACTGGCAGGCCGAGCGAACCATAGTGGTATTCCTTACCCTCGGTGGCGACCGAGAACACATTGCAGACGAACAGCTCGGGCACGAACTTCTCGTAGTCATCATGCACCTGCAAGGCGCCATCAACCCAGCTCACCGCCGCACGTGTCGGCGTCTTGGCCTCGATCAGCACCAGCGGGAGGCCATTGACCACCAGCATCAGGTCAGCGCGACGTTCGTTGCTGCCAGCGCGAAAGGTGAACTGCTGGGTGACGACGTACTGGTTCTGGTCGAGGTTGTCGAAGTCGATCAGACGCACCGGCACATGCTCGTTGTTCTGGCCGAAGGGCATTGAACGTTCGCCCCTGATCCAGGCCATCATTTCCTCGTTGGCACGAATCAAGCCATCGGAGCGTACCGCGAGCACGATGGCGCGTAGCTTGTATAGCACCTCGTCGGCGCGGTCGGGCTGGGTGGCAATTTCCGGGTTGAGGCGGATTAGTGCCTCGCGCACCCACGGTTCGACCAGCACTTCCTGCGGCTGGCGCGGAAAGTCGGCGCTGGCGATACGGCGCCAACCGAGGCCCTTGTGGCTGCGGCCGTAATGGCTTTCCGGCTCCTGAACGGCGTTGACCGCAACAGGCTTGCAGGGGCCGGAGAGCAGGTCGTAGAGGTAGGCTTCGACGGTGTTAGCTTCGTTGAATATCGCCATCTGCTTACTCCACGGACAATGCCACTTGATGAGCTACCTGCCTCAGATCGGCCGTTCTTTTGAGCCTGGCTGCTAACTGCTGCTCACTGGCCTCAATTTCCCTGATGGATTCAACGATTTCACGTTGCCTATCCAGACCTGGAACCGGTATCGGAAAGTCCTTTAACAACCCGCAACTCAGCGCATGCTGATTCGTGCCCTGAGACCAGTGGCGCAATGCTTCGTAGTTGCTTTCCAGAAGATAGAACAGATACCAGGGGTCAAGAGTGTCGCCTGGGATAACCGCGCCAAAGTTCTGATTTATGCAGGCTTCGATTGCCAGTAACGCGGCCCGCCCTCTCGTCTGACCTTCGCCGATCATCGCAACGAGCGTCGAGCCCGCTGGAATCAATGTGAGTGGGCATTCTTCAAGTGCTTGCTCGGTAATAAATTCATCTGCGGCTTCAATGATTCGCTCATTAACCTTGCCGGTTGGTAACCATGGAATAGAACCCTTCCAGTATTCATCTCTGGCTCTTCTAGGCGTTGTGCCGTTGCGAATGTCGGCAACTTCTCCCATTTTCGATTTCGAGCCGTCGACTGACGAAAATGCATCCAGTGCTGTTGATTTCCGCAACTTGGTAGTTGCCGTCAGCGCAACTTGGATTGCATCAATCTGGTCTTCCAAAGCCGTCAGCAAGTTAACCGTTCGCCGCTGCTCCTCAATCGGCGGAAGCGCAAATTCAAATCCCGCCAAACTCGTCCAATTGGTACGAGGGCTCAGGCTGCCTGCCGAGGTGCCAACTGCATGATCGAAGAACGCATCGGTCTGGCAAATGAAAGGCAGAAGTTCAGGTAACAGCACTGCCATATCCTTGCTTTCCAGCACATAGATGTCGCCCGAGCAGACGCCGGAAAAGTCGGCTACCGCCACCTTGCGCTGGTAGGCGCGGCGCTTGCCGAACAGCACTTGGCCCGGTTTGAACAGGCTGGTGAAGGTCACGCCATCGGCCACGTTGCCCCAGCTGCGAATACGTAAATCGCCGGGCTCCAGATGTTCCAGCCCAACATAACGTTCGATACCCTCGGCCAGCGGATCGGCACAGCGTGATTTGGACAGCTGAACCACGTCGCCGAACTTGACCTTGCGCCAGCCGGGTTTCAATGTCTTCTCAGCCACGCTCGACCTCCTCGACGTCCAGACCATCGAGCGTTTCCACCAGCGCGTCTATCTGCTGCCAAAACACGCGGCCATCGGTTTGCCATTTTTCCCAAGCCGAACGCAGGCTGACGGTTTCGTTGGTGCCGTTGCTGCTCGTTGCTGCGGTCGACCGCTTCACGTAGAGCGGAATCGACAGGTTCGCGCCATTCGCGGCAATTTGCTCACGCGTCGCGACAGCCGAGAATCCTTCCTCAGTGGCGTAGGCCCGGAAATTTTGCAAGATGCGTTGTTGGTGTTCCGGCTTGAGGAAGCTCTGCGCTCGTTCGCGCGTCACCTCGTTCAAGGCGTCGATGAACAGCACCTTGCCCTTGCGTGCGGCTGGCTTACGCCGGTTGCAGACGACGATGCAGGACTCCATCGGCGAGTTGTAGAACAGGTTCGGCCCCAGGCCGATCACGGCTTCCACCCAATCCAGCTCAACCATCTTGGCGCGCATGGTCTGCTCTTCGTTGCGGAACAGCACGCCGTGCGGCCAGAGAATGGCGCAGCGGCCCTTGTCGCTGAGGCTGGCGAGGATGTGCTGTTGAAACGCGTAGTCGGCCCGGCCTTGCGGCGGGGTGCCGAGAAAATTACGACCCCATTTGTCCTGGCTCCAGGCGTCGCGATCCCATTGCTTGATCGAATACGGCGGGTTGGCCAGGATTACGTCGAACTGGCGCAACCGGTCACCCTCGATGTGCTGCGGGGCAGCCAGCGTATCGCCCCGGATGATCTGGAAGTCCTCGACGCCGTGCAGGAAGAGATTCATCCGGGCGATGCCGGAGGTGATCAGGTTGCGTTCCTGCCCGTAGAGCTTGAGCGTGCGGTATTCGCCACCGCTGCGCTTGACCTCGGCCAGTGCAGAAATGAGCATGCCGCCGGTGCCGCAGGTCGGGTCGTAGATCGACTCGCCGGCTTGGGGCGCGAGCAGTTGCGTCATCAGGTGCACGACGGTGCGGTTGGTGTAGAACTCGGCGGCCGTGTGGCCGGAGTCGTCGGCGAATTTCTTGATCAGGAATTCGTAGGCGTTGCCGAGTTCGTCCTCGGGCACATTGGCGACCGAGAGCGTTTGCGTCGAGAAATGCTCGATCAGGTTTTTGAGGGTCTCATCGGGCAGGCGCTCGCGGTTGGTCCAGGGCGCATCACCGAAAATGCCGGCGAGCAGATCGGGGTTGGCGGATTCCAGTTGCCGGAGAGCCGACTGGATCGCCATGCCGACATTCTTCGGCACCTGGCGCACGTCGTTCCAGTGCGCGCCCTGGGGAATCTGGAAGCGGTGGTTCTCGGCGAACTCGGCATAGGAGAGGTCGCCATTCGAATCGGCCAGCGCAGCTTGGTATTCCTCGTCCCACACATCGGAAATGCGCTTGAAAAACAGCAGAGGGAAGATGAACTGCTTGTAGTCACCGGCGTCGATCAGACCACGCAGCAGGACAGCAGCACCCCACAGATAGGATTCGAGTTGTTGTTGGGTGATTCGCGCTTTTGTTGCCTGGGTCATTGCAGCCAGCCTCCCTCGACCATGACTTTAGCCAGTCGATCCTCGGCTTCCCGGCAACGAGTCAGTGCGTTCTTGAAAGCTGCGATTGCTTCCGGTAGCGGCGGGATGTCCTCTTGCAGCGGTGGCAGCACGTAGCGGGAGATGTTGAGCGTCCAGTCCTCGGCCTTGATTTCGTCGATGCCGACAATGCGCACGGCGTCCTGCACATCTTCGTACTTTTCAAACCAGCTCTGGATTTCGAGCGCATGGTCGGGCTCCAGATAGTTCTGTGCACGGCCGCGCCTGAACAGACGCGAAGCATCGGCGATCATCACCTTATTGCGCCGTTGGGCAGGTTTCTTCTTGCGCAGTATCAGGATGCAAGCGGCGAGGCCGGTGCCGTAGAACAGGTTCGGGGCCAGGCCGATGACGGCTTCGACCAGATCCATCTCCAGCAGCTTTTGGCGGATGCTGCCTTCAGTGCCCTTGCGGAACAGCGCGCCCTGCGGCAATACAACGGCCATGCGCCCGGCACCCTCGGCCATCGATTTGACCATGTGCTGGACCCAGGCAAAGTCGCCGCTGCTCGATGGTGGCAGGCCTGCGAAATTGCGACCGAAAGGGTCGTTGATCCACAGTTCCTCACCCCACTTTTCCAGAGAGAAAGGGGGATTGGCGATAACGCAGTCAAAATTGGCCAGACGGTCACCCTCGAAAAAGGCCGGATTGCGCAGTGTGTCGCCGCGCACGATCTGGAAGTCCTCGATGCCGTGGAGGAACAGGTTCATGCGGGCGATGGACGAGGTGGTAAGGTTCTTCTCCTGGCCGTAGAGCTTGCCCCACAGGCGCTTCACGTCGCCATGCCGCTCCTTCACGTGCTGGACAGCGGCGAGCAGCATGCCGCCGGTGCCGCAGGCCGGGTCATAGATGGTCTCGCCCTCCTTAGGGTCGAGCATCTCGATCATCAGTCGCACCACGCTGCGCGGGGTATAGAACTCGCCGGCCTTCTTGTTTGTGGCGTCGGCAAATTTCTTGATCAGGTATTCGTAGGCATCGCCGAGTAGATCGGAGGTGATGTTGCGGTTGCCAAATGACACTCGCGAAAAATGCTCGATCAGGTCTTTGAGCAGGGCATCGGAGAGGCGATCCTTGTTGGTCCACTGGGCATCGCCGAAAACGCCATACAAGGTGTCCGGGTTGGCCTTTTCGATTTCCCGCATGGCGCGTTGCAGGGCATTGCCGACGTTGGTCGCCACGGCGCGGACATCGTTCCAGTGGCTGTCGTCCGGGATCTGGAAACGGTGCGACTCGGGGAACAGGGCCAGCTCGGCATCGCCGGTTTCATCGACGATCTCGTCGTATTCCTCGTCCCAGACATCGCAAATCCGCTTGAAAAACAGTAGCGGGAAGATGTAGGTTTTGAAGTCAGCCGCATCCACCGGACCGCGCAGGATGTTGGCGGACTCCCAGAGGTGGGATTCGAGCTGGTTCAGCGTAACGGTCTGATCTATCACGACTATCTTTGACTTGTTGTTTTTCTCATGCGTCATTGTCTCATCAGGGAGGCCCATAGAGTGAGCCTCCTGTTGGTGATTTCAGCACTACATTTTCGTTTTGGCGCATCTAAGCAACCAAAACATACGCCATAGCGAACTAAGAACCCGCCGCCCCGAAGCCCTTGCCAACAGGGCGATTGAAAACCTGCACCGAGATGCTCGTAGTCAACAGGTTTCGAGAAAACTGGCGTCTAAGAGCGCAGATTCCCAAGAAACAGGGGTAGCGAGGTCAACAGGTAGAAACGAAAAACCCCGCACAGACTGGCGTCTTGCGGGGTCTTGCGTCCAGTCAGAGACTGGTTTTGCCAATGTTATTGGCGGAAACGGAGGGATTCGAACCCTCGATGCAGGTTTTGCCCGCATGCTCCCTTAGCAGGGGAGTGCCTTCGACCTCTCGGCCACGTTTCCGTTTTCCTGGCGAATCGAGGCGCGGATCATAGCGGGTCCGCGCCCTCGGGTCAAACGCAGCAGGCTCTACTGGTCGAGCCCGAAAGTGCGGTGCAGGACGCGGACGGCCAACTCCAGGTACTTTTCGTCGAGGACGACGGAAATCTTGATTTCGGAGGTGGAGATCATCTGAATGTTGATGCCGTCATCGGCCAGGGCCTTGAACATCTGGCTGGCGACGCCGGGGTGAGAACGCATGCCGACGCCGACGGCGGAAACCTTGCAGATCTTGTTGTCGCCGGTGATTTCCCGGGCACCCAGCTTCTGTTTGACGCCTTCCAGAATGCCCATGGCCTTCTGGTATTCCCCGCGGTTCACGGTGAAGGAGAGGTCGTTGGAGCCGTCGTGGCCGACGTTCTGGATAATCATGTCCACGTCGATGTTGGCGTCGGCGATGGCGCCCAGAACCTGGTAGGCGACGCCGGGTTTGTCGGGGACGCCCAGGATGGTGAGCTTGGCTTCATCGCGGTTGAAAGCGATGCCGGAAATAATCGGTTGTTCCATTTGCTTGTCTTCCTCAACAGTGATCAGCGTGCCTTCCCCTTCGTCCTGGAAGCTGGACAGCACGCGCAGTTTGACCTTGTACTTGCCGGCG
>Ga0268298_10001033_pt1 | contig 33986 bp, 29 predicted proteins | sample WWTPWeurt_MetaG_FD_194462 | JGI IMG/M metagenome (GOLD analysis project Ga0268298, IMG submission 194462) | Activated sludge microbial communities from WWTP in Nijmegen, Gelderland, Netherland - WWTP Weurt | ecosystem: Engineered > WWTP > Aerobic digester > Activated sludge | place...
TGCAGACAAAAAAACATTTTCAAAAAATATTTAATGTATTATTAATGACGAGCCTTGTGCTAATGCCGTTATTTACTTTCACAGAAAATGCACAAGCCCAAGGTTTTTACACCACTAGTGATGCTTATGCGGGAGCTAGCGGAGGATCATCTGCAAATTTACAAGGATACATAAAAGGTCTTGCTCCAGCAATAACACAACTTCCACTTTGTAAAAAAGCATTAAAAAATGGTACGGGTAATTTATTTAGTAAATTATCTGGTAAATTTGGTGGAGATAAACCAAAAGAAATATCTCCATATCAAAAAGATGGAGCTGGTACAGGTATAGAAAGTGAAAGTGCTGGTGCAGGAGAACAAGTTGATGCAATACAAGTTTATAGTACAACACTTAACTCAAACACGGCTGCTATTCAGTCTGCGGCTGACAAAATCAGTTCAAGTGCTGACTCATTAGACACAAATGATACTTGTTTGAAAAGTATTGGTAGAATGGTTACAAAATTACTATTACAAAAAATTACAGTTAGTACTGTAAACTGGATAAATACTGGTTATGAAGGTAAGCCAACATTCCTTTCAAACGAAGATGATTTCTGGGGAAATATTGCAAAAAATGAAATTTTGCAATTCGGTCTTGAAATAGACAACCAAACCCTTTTTCCTTTCGGAAAAGCATTTATGGAAGCTCAAGCTCAAGCTTTCCAAAGACAATTTGCTGATAATGCACAGTATTCTCTAGATAAATTAATCGCGGACACAAACCCTCAATATTCTTCTATCACTTTCAATGCTGATTTTAGCCAAGGTGGTTGGGCTGCTTGGGATGCAATGACACAAATACCAGCAAACAATCCTCTTGGTTTCCAACTCCTTGCTTCAAATGAATTACAACTTCGCCTCGAAGGCACAGGGCAATCTTATGCGCAAAGTCTTCGTGACGACATACAAAGAGGTATGGGTTTTATGAGTCAAGATATTTGTGTAAATCCAGAAGGAGTAACTCATGAAGAAAATGATGCAGCATTAGCAGGAGATACAACAAAATCAAGATGTCTTGAGTGGAAACACGTTACACCTGGTAGTATCATCGCAGAGACTGCAACAAATGCTGTGAATTATCCAAACAATCAACTTCTTAAATCAGAAGACTTAAACGATGCTGTTGCTGCAATACTTGATGCTGTTATAAATCAATGGTCTACAAATCTATTTAGTGATACAGGTTTTGCTGGTATATCTACACAAGGATCAGATGGAAGTTATTTCCATAATACAAATGCTCAAACTTCTTACAATACTCAAGTAGAAAATGATTTCCCTTATGGGAACAGTACTTGGCTCAAAGAAAATCCTGATTTCAATATTCGTACAGATCTTACTCAAGCTCTCATAGACGAACAAAGAATTTATTCTGAAAAACTTGCAGAGCAAAATGATCAATTATTTGTGAAAGTAAAAACATCACAACAAGCAACAAACCTAGGATTAAAATCTACATACAGAGGTAACTATGGTTTACTTCCAATCATTTACCAACTTGATTATTGTATTCCAGGACCACACCCAGGATTCGAAGAAGATGCACAAGCTTCATTAGATAAAACATTATCTCTAGGTGGAATACCAATTGGTGGCCCAAGTGGATTTGCTCAAGCATTAAATTGGTTTAGTTCTGTTGATCCGGGTGGTTCAAACCCAACTAGTGCTAGTAATACAATTGGCACTATTATAAAACTTTTTCAAGGAGCAGACCACGATATAAACATAGAAAGAGAAAGTAATGCAAACATAATAAAAAACTTTGCTGGTGTTGAATTACCAGCAACAGGAAATGGAAATGGGGACACACCAACAGATTTTGATGGAGTAACAAGAGTTTTACAAACTATTGTTGATGGATATATACAAGTAGTGCACAACGTTTACAATCCAGTTCTTATGCCTGATGTTACAAAAGAAGCTGCAGCCGAATTTGAAAAAACTCCTGGATATGTACAGATGTTGAAAAACAATACAGATAATATTTCTTCACTTAAAAGTGTCGTCGTTAGACTCTCACAAATAAAAGGAGAAATAGATAAACTAAATCAACAATTAATAAACCATACCGTAACAAATTCTACTGGGGCTATTGTTCCATTAGCAAATCAAAATGATCAATATGAAGAAAATTTAAAACCTTGGATTTCAGCTTTTGGTAGACTTACAAGTGAAATGGTAACAGGAGATGATATTGCAAAAGCAGATAACACAATAAAACAAATAAAAGATAAAGAGGTTTATATTTATAACAACTTATTAAAAGGTCCGACTGGATGTGAACAAAAAGTTAAATATGATCCAAGTAGACCAAACTTACCAATAGGATTTATGGCTTTTAAGAGATACTCATATCCATTACCAAAATTATATGATGAAAATTCTCCGGTAGGAACGATTTTGCCAGATCCTTTATATAACCCATATACAACAAATCCTAAATCTTTATTTACTGTAAGCAATCCAAACAACCAAGAAGCTTTTTATAACTGGGACAGATATGGATTAGTTTATGCTGGTTTTGGATCAAGCCCACAATATGGATGGGAGCCCGTATTAGTTGATTTTTGTAATGAGATTCAGTCTATAACTGGTATAGGAGGTGATTGTTGGTCATATGAAGGCCCTACTTTTATTCATATAACAAATATGGTAAACATATTCCAAGGACCTAACGGTTTAGATACACTAGAAAGAAATCTAGGAATTTATTAAAAAAATGAAAAAAATAATCAAAAAAATAATAGTATTTATAACACTAGCAGGACCATTTATGGCTTTCGCATCCATAGGTACAGTATTAACCATTCCTTCTGTAAACGTTCCGAATAGTTCAAACGATTACGCAAGTACAACACTCAAAGGACAAGTATCAAATACAGGAACTGATCCAAAATACTGGTTAGCAAATGGTGTAAACAATGTTGGATTTGGTTATTTCCGTTATTCAAAAATAGATATTCCTCCTATTTTCTGTAACGACATTTATGGTTCAAACATGCGCTCAACAAAAGAAATATGGATGAGTGGTGTAAATGTAAACTTTAATTTCACTGTCACAGATTTAGAACCAAATACAAAATACGCATATTGTGCTGTTGTATCAAACGATGGTTCATACAAACCGACAGATATACAATATGGGGGAGTATATGTATTCACGACACTTCCTTGTCCTATTTGTAATCAAACAAACATCACAACACTACCAGCAGAAGGTGTAACTTCAAACAGTGCATATTTGAAAGGTGATTATAATTCTACAAAACCAACAAAAACATATTTTGAATATAGAAAAAATGTTTCAGGAACAAATTGGACAAAAGTAAACAATCAAACAAATGGAGCTGGCTCAAGTGGAAGTTTGAATTACGCCTTGTCTAATCTTTCTCAAAATACTAATTATATATTTCGAGCGGTTATAGAAGAAAAAAATGTTTGTCCTTTAAGCTTCACTGGAACATACCCAGACTGTGTTGGTAATGGAAGTAATGGGCTTTCTTGTCCAGCTGGTTTCACAACAAGCTTCACTTCAAATGGAATTATACAATGCAATGGTACAATGGCTGCAAATTCTTACGCAGCTCCACAATATGGAGCAGATCTTCTTTTTAAGACAATATTACCAAACGGTGGAAGTTCCTCTTCTACAAACAACTTGTCTGCGACAAATGGTTTAGGTTATGGAAATACTGGTTGGACATATAACAGTAGTTCTGCTGGTGGAAGTAGCAGTAGTACAAGTGGTGGAAATTCTAGTTCAAGTAATAGTGGAGGAAGTACAAGTACTAACGGAACAAGTGGAAACGGAACAACAGGAGGAAGTACTAGTGGAAACGGTAATGGTGCAAATGGAAATCCTTTCAATGGATCTGGAACAATCGGAGGAGGAATATTTGGTCCATCAATAGGTAATAGCGGAACAAATGGTGGAAGTGGAAATGGAAACAGTGGTAATGGAGGATTTGGAAATGGTAATAATGGTTCAGGAAATGGGAACGATGGAACAGGAAATGGTAATGGAAACGACGGCACGGGACTCGGTACAGGCCCAGGTACAGTTCTTCCTCCTCCAAAAATAGGAGACAAGGTAAATCCTATGCCAGATGCAATTGTTAGATATCACGAAGGAGTAGAAACAGTATTCACACGACAAATAAAAAATTATCCTGGTTTTGCAAAATTATATGGATATACTGATGGGCAAGATTTACAAAGTTTTGCTGATAATCTTTCTCATACATTTGCACAAGCATTCGGTTATTACGCCGGAGGGGGAAGGGAAATACGTGTTAGTATTCCAGATATTGCTGCATATGAATTCGGTATGAAAGACGACACTCTTGCAGTCTATGAATACTACGGTGGCTACCTCACAGGTATTGCTGTTGTAACAGATAAACTAAAAAATAAATACGGTTACGAATACTATTTCCAAAAACATTAATTTGTTGAAAACAAACAAAAAATCCTAGCATCTTTCACCTTGTGAATGCTATAATAAAAAGATAGAAAAAATAAAATGACACGTACTCTATCTAAAATTTTAATCTTAGTATTGATGGTGGGTATTTTCTTTGCGCCTGTTGGTGCAAGTTTTGAAAAAAAAGATAATCAAATCGCTTTTAATGTAGAAGTTAGTACAGTGAATGCTCAAGTTGGTCCTGGTCTTGCTAATTTTTGGGCAAGCAGTAGTGGTTTTGATTTTGAATGTAACATACTGCCTGGACCAGGCAGTGTTGTTGGTTGTATCGCTGAAATTATATATGGTGCTGTTTGGTGGCCAATATCATTACTTACAAGTTTATCTGCAAAGATAATGGACTTTTTTATTTATTATTCTACAAACAGTACTTCATATAGTGGTAGTTTTGTTGGTAAGGCTTGGGGAGCAGTAAGAGATATTGCAAATATATTTTTTATAATTGGGTTACTCTATGTAGCGATAGAAACAATACTTGGAATAGGACACAATGGTAAAAAAATGATTGCTTCCATTATAGTAGTAGCTTTACTTATAAATTTCTCTTTATTTTTTACAGAGGTTGTAATAGATACTTCAAACATTTTGGCTAGAGTTTTTTATAATAATTTTCAACAAGTAGACAAAAATGATCCTAATAAAGTTGTAACTAACGAGCCAACCTCAATATCAACAAATCTTGTAAGTATATTCAATCCCCAAGAGATAATACAAAAAGAAAATTATACTAATAATGTTGGATTGTTTATTTTCATAACCTTAATTTCAGCAATACTTATGGCTTTTATGATTTATATATTTTTATCTGTTGCTCTTCTTTTTGTTGGTAGAGTTGCGGGGCTTTGGGTGGCTATGGTTTTTGCTCCAATTGCTTTTGCTTCATACACTGTACCTTTTGAAATACCAGGATTAGGACACAAAAAATGGTGGTCTGATTTATTAAAACAATCATTTCTTGCTCCAATATTTATATTTTTTCTTTATGTAATATTACTTTTTGGAGACGCATTAAAGGCGATACCATTAGACATAGGAAAAGCACAAAACGGAGATGCTAATTATTTAGATAAATTTATAAAAGTTATAGTTCCTTTTGCTATTATTTTTGTACTCATTCAACAAGCTAAAAAATTGGCAGTTGAATATTCTGGAACAATAGGGGAATCATTTAGTAAAGCTGGTAATTTCATTGCAGGAGCTGCAACTGGTGCAGTAATTGGCACATACGCAACTGTTGGCAGAGGAACAATTGGAAGAATAGGAAATAATGTGGCTAATTCTAGTTGGGCAAAAAGATGGGAGGCAAATGGTTGGGGAGGAGGACAATTCAGGAAAGCTATGGGATCTGTTGGTTCTGCAAGTTTTGACGCACGAGCTGGAATGAAATCTGCTGGATTAAATGCTGCTGATCTTGGTAAAGTAAAAGAAGGTGGATTTACAAAAATAAGAGCAGAAAATGTTAAAAAGCGACAAGAAAAAGCAAAAGCATTAGAAGTTGGTGAAGATGAAAAATTAAAACAATCTTTAAATAAATCAGAGGAAGATCTCCAAGGTCTTATGAGATCATATTCAGACATAATAGAAACAACCGATAAGAAAATAGCAGCAGCTAGAGAAAACTTAAAAGATGCTAGAGCTTCTGGAGATCAAACAAAAATAACTATCTATAGCACTCAACTTGATGCATTTAAAGCAAAGAAAAAAGCTATTAAAAAAGGAGAGGATATGAAAGGAAAAAATATACAATACTTCGATGAAAATCAAGTAGTGCAATATATTAATGATGATTTTAGCAATGTTAATGCTGGGGTTGATGCACAAGGAAACAAAAGAACAATTCAACAAATAGAAGATAATGAAATTCATCACAAGAAACAAGAGATACAGAAAGAAAACAGGAATAGAAAATGGACATATGCTGACACAACAAATAGTGGTTTTAGAAACACCATGACAGTACTTGGGGGTGGTTCATGGAAAGGAAATAGGGAAGCTGCTAATAAAATTAGAATGGAAGCAAAAATAGAAAAAGGTGATGATCATGGTGGAGGTGGAGGAGCTTCACACTCAAGTCCTGCACCAAAACCAGCAGCAAGTAAACCTGCTGCTGCAGGAGGAAGTCATGGAGGGGGAGGACATTAATATAAATTTATGACAGAAGAAATAAAACAAAAAATACAAGAACAAATAGATTTACTACCAAAAGATTCACAACAAGCGATAGCGTCTTTTGATTGGATGAAAGAAAGCCAGAATATAGCTAAAACATATAATCTTTTTGACGAAGAAGTAGATGATTTGATAATCGAAGTTGGTTTACTTATTTCTGGAGTAAGCTATCCAGAGGAATTTGTGACAAACATAGAAGACGAAGTCGGTACAACAAAAGAAGATGCAGAGAAAATATCAGATGAAGTTTTAGAAAAAATATTAAAACCTATAGCAAAAAGTAGAGAAGAAATAATAAAACAAAACATAAAAAATAATCCTCAACCTTGGGATAAAGAAATGAAATTCGTTCTTTCAGGAGGAGATTATTCTCACCTAGGGGACAGACCAACATCAGAAGCATTAAGAGAAGGAATAAATAAAAATATTGTTATATAATTAAATTATGGAAATAGACGCACTACAAATAAGAATAGAAAAAGCAAAAGCAGACCTTCCACAAGAAACACTACAAGCTATAAATGCTGTAGATTGGAGAAATGCATTACTCGAAATAAAAACGAAGAAAGGTTTTAGTATAGAAAAATTAGAAGATTTAGAATTAGAAACAGAATTAATGCTCTGTGGACTTTCAAATCCTTCTAATTACGAAAAAGAAATACGTGAAAGATTAAACTTATCTCCAATGGAAGCAAAAGACATAGTAAGTGAAATGAACGATAAAGTGTTCAAAAAAATTCGTGATGCTTTTGCAAAAATAATGGAAGAAAAAAATTCCAAAATAGAAAAAACAGAAAATGAGGTTAAAGTTTCTGAAACAAAAGAAGATATGAGTGTTTTGAAACAAGCGGGGATAGAGGTAATAGATAATCAAGAAATTCAAAAAGACTTTATAAATAAAGAAGAAAAAGGAGAGAATTTATATGGTTTAGACAGAGCAAATATGTTAAACGAAGTTGAACACCCAGAATTGATAAAAAAAGTCACTCCGACAATTGCAATGCAAAAACTATCAAGCTCTTTTAGTATACCAACAACTAAAACAGAATACTCAATTGAAAACATAACAAAACAAGAAGATAAAAAAACAACACCTACTATAGTACCAGTACAAAAAAATACTCCCATAGAAAAAACTACTCCAAAAATAGATCCATACAGGATGCCGATAGAATAAAAACTCAAAAAAATGCTAGGTATTTTAGGTAGACAAATGCTAAAATAAAGTTATGCAGTTTAAAGTACCACAATTCTTAGATATAGAAGATAAAATATTTGGACCATTCACCTTTAGACAATTCGCATATTTAGCAGGAGGAGGTGGACTTTGTTTTGTTTTATACAAGGCATTACCTTTCTATATTAGTTTTATACCAATACTCATAATTGCTGGCTTAGCTCTTGCTTTAGCTTTTTACAAAGTAAACAATAAACCTTTCATCTTTGTAGTTGAATCTGGAATAAAATATCTTTTAACAGACAAACTATACATATGGAAAAGAAGAATGAAAGAAAAAGAAGATGAAAAAACACAAGAAGACAAACCAAAAATAGAAGTTAATAGAATTTCAAGAGTAAATACAAGTAAATTGAAAGATTTAGCATGGAGTTTAGATGTATTAGATATAAAGAAAAATAAATAATTTATGGCATTAATAGCAAGAGCAACTCAAGAGTTTGTACCAATAAAAGAAGTCCGTGATGGTATTGTCGTTTTAAAAGACGGCTCTTTGAAGGCGATAGTACTCGCAAACTCAATAAACCTTTCTCTTAAATCAGAAGATGAGCAAAAGGCTACAATATATCAATTCCAATCTTTTCTAAATACACTCGATTTCCCAATACAAATAGTCATACAATCAAAAAGACTCGATATACGTCCATATCTTTTACTTTTAGAAAATAGAATGAAAGCTCAAACTGAACCACTTCTAAAAATACAAACAAAAGAATATATGGAATTCATCAGAAATTTTACTGAAACAACAAACATAATGACGAAAAACTTTTTCATTGTTGTGCCTTATAGTGCAAAAAGTATCGGCGGGGAAGAGGACGTAATAAGTCGTATATTTTCAAAAAAGAGAGTACAAGCATTAGAACAAGAAGAGAAACTTGCAGACTTTGAAGAAAAAAGATCACAACTCGATCAAAGAGTCGGGGTGATAGAGCAAGGGCTAGCAAGATGCGGTATAAAATCAGTGGAACTTGGCACAGAAGAAGTCATAGAAGTTTTCTACAAAGTTTTCAATCCAGGTGAAGTAGAAGGAAAAATAAATTTAGAACAGAGATAAATAATATATACGCTATAATAAATATATGGGAATTTTTGATAAATTATTTGGAAGAAAAAACACAGAAGAGAATATGGAAAAAAGTGATACGAGAGTATCAGCTTTGCCTGTGCTTCCAGAAGAAATATATGAATCAGCAACGATGGAGCTCCAAGACATCATTGCTCCTTCAGCTCTAAAAATAGAACCGAAATCTATAAATTTAGGAGACAAGATAGCTCGTACATATTTCGTTATTTCATACCCAAGATTTCTTACTGATAATTGGTTTTCACCGATTATCAACCTAGATAAAATATTTGATGTTTCTATTTTTATAGAACCGATAGATACTTCTATTGCACTGCGAGAATTCCAAAACAAAGTCGCCGAAGTACAAAGTCAGATAAGCGCTCGTGAATCAAAGGGTATGGTGCGCGACCCAATGCTCGACACAGCAAACCAAGACTTGGAAGGATTGCGCGACAGTCTAATGCAAGCACAAGAAAAAATGTTTGATGTTGGACTTTATATAACAATCTATGCAGACAATGACCTCGAACTTTTCAAAATTGAAAGTGAAATCAAATCTATCCTTGAATCAAAGCTTATCTATATAAAGCCAGCTCTTTTCCAACAAGATGATGGTTTCAAGAGTATTATTCCAATAGGAAATGACTTATTAAATGTACACCAAAAATTGAATTCTGAACCACTTTCTTCTATTTTTCCATTCGTTTCTTTCGACTTAACTTCAGACAAAGGAATACTCTATGGTTTAAATAGGCACAATTCTTCTATGGTTATTTTTGATAGATTTTCTCTTGAAAACTACAACTCTGTAACATTTGCAAAATCTGGATCTGGTAAATCTTACTGTACAAAATTAGAAATTCTTCGTTCACTTATGTTCGACACAGATGTTATTGTCATCGATCCAGAAAGAGAATACGAATATTTAGCAGAAGCTGTCGGTGGAAGATATTTTAATATTTCTCTTTCAAGTGAACACCACATAAATCCTTTTGATCTTCCAATACCTCGTGAAGATGAAACAGCTGCTGATGTGCTTCGTTCAAACATAATAAATCTTGTAGGGCTTTTCCGACTTATGCTTGGAGGTCTTACACCAGAAGAAGATTCTTTGGTAGATAGAGCTATTTCAGAAACATATGCAATAAAGGACATTACTCCTGATTCTGATTTCTCAAACATAGAACCTCCGCTTCTTTCTGATTTTGAAATGGTTCTTTCTGGTATGGAGGGAAGTGAGTCAGTTATTCAAAGACTTGTGAAGTATACTCGTGGTTCTTGGTCTACATTCCTAAACAAACCATCAAACGTAGACATCAATAAGAAATTTATTGTTTTCTCTGTGCGTGATATGGAAGACGAGCTCAAACCTATCGCAATGTATATCGTAACTCACTATATATGGAATGCTGTAAGAAAAAACCTAAAGAAAAGACTTCTTGTTGTGGACGAGGCTTGGTGGATGATGAAATCAGAAGACACCGCTTCATTCCTTTATAGTATTGCGAAACGTGGAAGAAAATATTACCTTGGCCTTGCAACAATTACTCAAGATGCAGCAGACTTTATGAAATCTCCATATGGAGTACCTATTGTTACGAACTCTTCTATACAAATCCTTTTAAAACAATCTCCAAGTACTATAGATGTCCTACAAAAAACATTTAACCTTACAGACGAAGAAAAATATCTTCTTCTTGAATCAGGGGTAGGAGAGGGTATTTTCTTTGCTGGAACAAAACACGTAGCTATCAAAGTTATAGCTTCATATACAGAAGACCAAATCATAACTTCTGACCCTTCTCAAATACTTAAAATAAAACAAGCAAAAGTAGACCTTGAAGAAGCTGAAGCAAGTAGAAAATAGTCATAAAAGCTAGCATCTATCTCAAAGTAAATGTTATAATAACTTTAATGAAAAATAAGTTTTTTATCGTAGTATTTGCATTTATTTTTATATTTTTTGCATCTAATGCTCAAGCACAAGTCAGTGATACTGATATTACTTTAAGTGTTTCACCGACAAATCCAAATTTAAATGAAACAGTGAACGCTAGTATAAGTAGTTATTCTACTGATTTAGATAAATCATATATAACTTGGTCTGTGAACGGGGAAGAGCTTCTCACAGGTATCGGTAGAAAAACTTTTTCTTTTACTATAAAAAGTAGCGGGGTCACTGTCCAAGCAAAAATAAATACAGCTAGCGGACAAAATTTAATAAAAAGTACAAGTGTAAATACTTCAAATGTAGATATGCTTTGGCAAGCAGTGGACTCTTATGTGCCACCTTTTTATAAAGGTAAAACATATGTTTCAAAAGAGGGATTTTTCAAAGTTGTAGCAATGCCAAACACAGGAGCAAGCCCTATGAATATTTCTTACAAATGGACGAAAGATGGAAATGGCCAGCCAAGTGCTTCTGGTTGGGGAAAGAATGGTTATGTTTTTAAAAATACTTATTTAGATAAAAGTAACACAATAGAAGTAGAATCTACTGATATAGTCGGTAATTCGACTGGGAAAGGTAAAATAAATATTGTTCCAACAAATCCAAAAATTATTTTTTATGAAAACAATCCAAGTACAGGACTTCATTTAGAAAAAGCATTAGGTAATGATTTTTCTTTAAACAATACTGAAGATATGTTTTTTGTTTCACCATATTTCTTTAGTGGAAAAGATTTAGAATCATCAAATTTAGAATTTACTTGGAATATAAATGGTCAAAACATAGATACACCAAACCCTGTAAATATTTTGTCTGTGAAACCAGAAGAAGGGAAGTCTGGAACTGCAAACATAAAAGTGAATGTAAAAAATACAAAAACATTATTTCAAGAAATAGCAGAACAATTAAATGTACAATTTTAAAATGAAAAACTTAAAACTTATAATTCTCTCTTTATTTTTACTTTTATCTTTTTTAGGACATAAAGCAGAAGCTGTTGTTAGTTTACAACTTTCAGCTTTAGATATAAGCGGCACAAGCACATATCCTAGTATGAATGTTGTTATAAATGCTGCATTGACTGATTTTACTAGTAATTCATCTTTTGGACTTGTTGTATATAATTGGGATAGTACTGTTGCAGGAACAGCTTTCGTATTACCTCAAACAAACCAAACTACTCAAACAAAAATAGTTGCAATACAAACACCACTAACAAACGGTACAATGTATTATGCTCGAGCTTATTATACAGACGGTGCAAGTCCTAATTTTATTTTTTCAAATCAAGTTTCATTTAAATTTGGAGACCCAAGTTCAGTAAACAATGCTTACGCTCCAGCAAGTGTAGGAACAGTTCCTACTTCAGCAAACAATTTTACCCCTGTTGTTCTTCCAGGAGGACCAAATCCAGGAAGTAACGGAGGGAACGGGGATTGGTATCATTATAAAAAAAATTCAACTGGTGGTATGGGTGATTTAAGCTTATCGTATAAAACGATAAGTGAATGTGAAACAGAAAGAGCAAAAGGAAATAGTTATAGTAAGCAATGTTTTCAATTTTATTATCCGTTAGCACCACTTCCAGGGCAAGCAGATAAAATAGATACCACAACTTCGGGAGATTCAGATTGCCCTTTTGGAAATTATTTAAATATATTAATAAAACTTTTCATTGGTATTTGTGCAGTTCTCGCAATGATCAAAATAGTGCTCGGTGGAATGCAGTATATGACGAGTGAACTTTCATCAGGGAAGGAAGATGGTAAGAATAGTATTACAAGTGCTGTATTTGGTCTTATTCTTGCCCTTGGTGCATTTGCAATACTAAACACAATAAATCCAGAATTATTAAAAGTTTGTTTGAATAATTTACCAAAGGCAGTGGTTATGGTAGAAAATGAACCAGAAACAGGTATAGACTCAGACAGCACAGGAAAAGCAACTATTAATCTTATTAAGAAGAGTGATAATAGCATAGTAAGTCTTACAAATTGTGATACAACACAAATGGTTACAGTAAATGCTTTTGGTACCTCAATGCAAGTATACAAAGGGTTAAAACCAAGCTTAGAAAGAATAAACCAACAATGGTTGGCACATCCTGCCAGTGATAGATACAAAATAAAAACAGTTTATGCTTATAATTGTAGAAAAGTTAGAAACAAACCTAATGCTTGGTCTTCTCATGCTTTCGGTCTTGCTTTAGATATTAATCCTCAAGAAAATCCATATGGAAACACTTTAAAAACTGATATGCCTTTATGGTTTAAACAATTATTTATAAATGAAGGTTGGGGTTGGGGAGGAGACTGGGTAAATGTAAAAGATGCAATGCATTTTAGTAAATATCCACCAAGTGAAAATGGTGACAAAAAAATAGAAATATAAAATGAAAAAAAGAAACATTATACTTTTAATAATAATTACAGCGACTATCACAATAGGATATATTTGGTATTCAAATTTCACTGCACCGACAAACACAAATCAAACAGGGGATAGTACTCCTAAATTTAATTTCTTTCCATTTGGAGATAGTAAGAAAAATACAACACCAACAGTAGAAACAACTACAGACAATACAGAAACACCATCAGGCGAAGCTATTGTAGAAAATACAAATGCATTGAAAAAAGTTTCTAGTATGCCAATAGCAGGATATGGAATATTCAATAAGGAAGTTTATAAAGAAATAGCACCCGTAGAACCAGTCCCAGTAGCACCTGTAGTTCCAGTAAAAAATTCTAAAACAAAAAAAGTTGTCGCTCCTGTGGCACCAGCAACAGAACTCATACCTACTCTTCGTTATGTAGATAAAATAACAGGAAATATTTATCAATCGACAGTTAGCAATCTAGACGAAAGAAAATTTACAGACACAATTATTCCACAAATATACGAAGCTTTTTGGGGTAACAATGGTGGAAATGTAGTATTAAGATATTTGAAAAATGTAAAAAATATACAAAGTTTCATTGGTGCATTACCAAAAGATGTTTTAGGTGCTGATGCTCCAATAGACACAATTCTCAAAGGAACATTTCTACCCGAAGATATTACAGACATGAGTATTTCACCAGATGGAAATAGTATGTTTTATATTTTCAATACAAATGATTCAGCTGTGGGTATAGTAGCTGGTGCAGATGGAAACAAAAAAACTCAAGTGTTTAACTCAAGTTTTACAGAATGGCTAAGCTCTTGGTCAAATAACAAAACGATAACACTTACAACAAAACCTGGCTATAATGTTGCTGGATATATGTATAGTATAAATGTAGATAAAAAAGATTTCAGAAAAATATTAGGTGGAATAAATGGACTAACAACTCTAACAAATCCTACAAATTCAAAAGTAATATATAGTATTTCAAAAAATGGAAGTGTTGCTTTAAATATTTATGATATTCAAACAATGAATACTATCTCACTTGGAGCAAGAACACTTCCAGAAAAATGTGTTTGGACAAAAGCAGGGGACTATCTATATTGTGCAGTTCCAAAATACTTAGACAATGCAAATTATCCTGATGCTTGGTATCAAGGTTTAATTTCTTTTGGAGATGAAATATGGAAAATAGATGCAATAAATGGAAGTGCTACAAAAATAATAGACCCAGCAACTATAGCGGGACAAGAAATGGATGCAGTAAAATTAAGTTTAAGTGATAGCGAAGACTACTTATTCTTTATGAATAAAAAAGATTCATATCTCTGGGAACTAAACCTTAAATAAAAAACACCCTCGTATCGAGGGTGTTTTTAAATTTCTCCAATATATTTAATGACTACTCGACGAGTAGGGCCAAAACCCGTTGATTCGGTTTTTAAGTCTGTAGCATTAGCTAAAAATTCATGAACAATACGACGATCATAAGCAGACATAGGATCAACTTCAACACTAGATTTAAAATATCTTGCACGCTCTGCGATCATATGAGCGATAGCTTTCACATTATCAACTCTTTTCTTTTGAAAACCACCAATATCAATGATTATTCCTTCGTGTTCTTTTTCATTTTCAGAAACTTTAGGATTTTTACCTTCTACTATTCTTTTTACTAAATGATTAAGTGAGTGAAGAGCTTCACCTTCTTTGTGGGTGAAAAAATGAGGAGCATCTACAGAAACAGAATACCAAGTAGTTTTAGAATTATCTTCTTGCAAAATATCAATACCAGAGACAGAAATGTTCATCTTTTCCAAAATCTCTTTTATTAAATTTTGTACAGAATTTTTGTCCATAAAACTTTAAGATAATACTTTATTCTTTATAATATTACTGTTTTTCTTATTAATATATATTTGCTGGAATACAGTAAATATATTACTCACAATCCAATAAAGTGCAACTGCTCCAGAAATACGGTAAGCAATGAAAACTATCAAAATAGGGAATATGTATTTCATCTGCATTTGCATACTTTTATTGAAACTATCTTGAAAACCACCTTTTCCGTCTGAAGAAGAGCTTCCTTTTGGCATATAAAAAGCCTGTAGAAATTGTGAGACACCTGCAAGAATTGCTAGAACTAAACTTTTACCATTTAGATCAATAAGTCCTAAAAAGTTAGCGTTTATATGGGTTGGAATTTTAACAAAAGAGTACAAATTTGAATCAAAATTAATTCCCTTAAAGAAAACATAGTATAAAGCAAAAATTATAGGGATCTGTATTAAAACCAAAAGACAACCGGAGAAAGGGTTTGTTTTGTGTGTTTTGTAAAGTTCAAAGGTGAGTCTTGCTTGTTCCTCTTTACTAGCACCTCCTGCTTTTATTTTTGCGATTTCTGGCTCAAGAAGCTTCATTTTCGCCTGACTCTCAATAGAACGTTGAGAAAGCGGGAATAGGGCAGTTTTGACCAAAATAGTAAGTATAATAACTGCTAAGCCAAGATCTCCTCCGGGCATAATTGATACAAGAACAGCGAGTAAATTAACAAAAGGCTTATAGAGTAATGAATCCCAAATATTGTGTAACATTCTCTTATTCTATATGAAAAGAGATGAAAATCCAAATTAAAACTATTTTACCGGATCAATATGATTCTTCTGCCAAGGGTGACAACGTAAAATACGCAAGAAGCCTAAATAAATTCCTTTAATAGAACCATGTTTTAAAATGACTTGTTTTGTATATTCAGAACAAGAAGGGTAAAAAACACAACTATTTTTAGTAAGATGTGAAATATGTTTCTGATAAGAATTAATTAATTTTACTAAGTATATTCTTAATTTCATTTTCTAAATTAGAAATCGGGTTATTTTTTAAGGTTTTTTTACCACCAAATACATGTAGACTCTTTTTTCCAAAAACAAAACAACCCGTAACGCCGTTTGGTATTGTTTTATATAGCTTTTTTATAATGGCATAGCCTCTGCGACGAAGCTTATTCCTGTCGACAGCCTTCTTTGAAGCTGTTTTGGGTGAAATAAAGGATATTTTAGGGGATATAGCTGTTTTTATAAATAAATATTTAAAAGAAATATTAGCAGAATTCACAAAAAAGCCTTCTTTAAAGACTTTTTCAACCGTTTTTCGGTCATTTCTGTTGTTTTTAGGAAGCATAAAAGCTTAATTACTTAGATACAGTAAGTTTCTTTCTACCTTTTTGAAGCCTTCTTTTTAAAACACTTCTACCATTTTTTGTCTTTGATCTAACGAGAAAACCATGAGTTTTTGCTCTTTTCCTCTTTTTTGGTTGGTATGTTTGTGACATATTTACATACTATAACATTTTTATTTATAAATCAAGATTTTATTTATATCTAAAATAAAACTTATCCACAGCTTATAAACATAGTTAATAAGTTTTAGTGATTTCCGTCTTATTTTTAAACAGTTATAATAGGGGGATGATTGATACCAAAGAACTGTGGAAAAATTGTTTAGTAGAAATTGAAGCCGATGTTTCAAAAGCTAATTTTAGTACATGGTTTAAAAATACATCTATTTTAAAAGAAGACAGTGGTGTAGTACATATAGGAGTACCAAATGAATTTGTTCGTGATTGGCTACAAAATAAATACCATAAACTTATAACAAAAACTGTTGCAAACTTCTTTGATACAATGCGCGCTGTAGAATACAGTATTACTAAAATAGACATCTCTTTACAAAAAGATACTCAGAACTTATCGAACCAATCTTTTATAAACAAAGAATTACCCTTAAAGGATCTATATAATATAAACAAAGAAGACAATTTAAATCCTCGATATAAATTTGACTCATTTATAGTTGGTTCATTCAACGAACTCGCTTATTCAGCTGCACAACACATAGTAGAAAAACCAGGAGTGAACTACAATCCATTTTTTGTTTATGGAGGAACAGGGCTTGGTAAAACACACCTACTTCAAGCAATAGGGAATGCAATCAAAGAAAGATATCCAGATAAAAAAGTACACTACATAACATTAGAAAAATTTGCGACTGATCTTGTAAATTCTTTCCAACTTGGAAACAATAAAGCAAATAACTTTAAAGAAAAATATCGTAAATACGATTTACTTATTATTGATGATATTCAATTCATTGGTAAGATGGAAAAAACACAAGAAGAACTCTTTCATACATTCAATACATTTCATGAGAACAATAAACAAATAGTTTTTTCTTCAGATAAACACCCTAATTTTATTCCTGGTCTTGAAGATAGATTAAAGTCTCGTTTTTCTGCTGGAATGATAGTAGATATTTCAGAACCTGAATACGAATCTCGTATTGCAATACTTAAAGTAAAATTAAGAGAATTAGAAATAAATTTAGAAGATGAAATTATTGAATATATTGCATCTTCAATACAAGGTAATATTCGTGAATTAGAAGGCAGTTTAAATAGTATAATAGGTCAATATAGATTGAAAAATAAGCCTATAACAATGAATGATGTAAAAATATTATTGAAAAATAATATTAAACCAAAGAAAAATGTTGCAATAAAAGATGTAGTGAAGATTGTTGCTGATTTTTATAATTTAGAAGAATCAGAAATATATGAAAAGACAAGAAGAAAGGAGATAGTAAAAGCTAGACAAGTGGTTATGTATGTACTTCGTGAAGATTTTAATATTTCATATCCACTTATAGGACAAAAACTTGGAGGTAAAGATCATACAACAGTAATACACTCACATTTAAAAATTAAAACGGATTTAAAAAATGATTCAGGGTTATTTCAAGAGATAGAACAAATAAGAGTTATGTTTAAGTAGTGTAAAACTTGTGGAAAAAAAGTTTAAAACAAATTAATAAATATAAAATAAAAGTTGATAAGTGTAGATTTAAAAATAATAAGTTGTGAATAAAAAATAAGAAGAAATACTTTATAAACAACAGCAGGGGATAAAGCAAAAATAATACACACTTAGTAAAAAACAAAATACAGAAAATATACTTATATAGTAAACATAAAATATACTTATCCACTTATCCACAAGACTAATAGTAATAATAAATTATAAATAATAAATATACACATATGAAAATAGAATGTAATTTAGAAAAATTAAGAAACAGCATATCTCTAACAGAAAGAGTAACAGGTAAGAACCTCACACTTCCAATCCTCGGATCAATACTTTTGATAGCATCTGGTAAATCTTTAAAGATGCGTGCAACCAATTTAAATATTGGTATAGAAATAGAAATACCAGCTAAAGTTGAAAAAGAAGGAGTTGTAGCTGTTTCTGGAAATGTATTATCAAATGTTTTTTCTAACATCATTCAAAATGACAATGTGACTATTACTGAGATAGATGGAAATATAGTTATAGAAACAAAGAAAAGCAAAATAAAATTGAAATGTAATCCTTATGAAGATTTCCCTACTATTCCTGTTGTTACTGGAAATAGTTTTAGTATAGAGTCTAAAAAAATATTAGATGGTATAAAGTCTGTTTATTATAGTTCTGCTGTTTCTGATATAAAGCCTGAAATATCTAGTGTTTATTTGTATTCAAATGAAGATAACTTAGTTTTTGTATCTACAGATTCATTTCGCCTTGCTGAAAAGAAAATAAAAGTAAAAAATTTACCTGAAAATATAAATATTCTTATACCTTTTAAAAATATACCTGAAATATTACGTACTTTTGGGGAAAACTCTGATGAAATAAAAGTATTCTTTAATAAGAATCAAATATCTATGTCTTGTGATGGTGTTTACCTCACATCTCGTATCATAGATGGTATTTTTCCTGATTATAGACAAATAATGCCAAAAGAAAGTAAAACTGAAGCTATAGTATTAAAACAAGATTTATTAAACGCTTTAAAATTATCAAATATATTTTCAGATAAATTTAATCAATTAAATCTTTCTATTAATCCAGAAAAAAAGATTTTTGAAATACATTCACAAAATTCAAATGTTGGAGAAAATAAAACAGAACTTGATGGAGCTCTTACAGGAGAGGAAGTAGAGCTGTCTTTTAATTACAAATATTTCCTTGATTGTTTGAGTTCAATTAACTCAGATAGTATAGTTCTCAAACTTTGTGGATCAAATCGTCCTATGGTCATCACAGGCGCAACAGAGACATCTTTTACTTACCTTATCATGCCAATGAATAGATAAAATGATTCAAATAAAAGATTTACTTGAAAATCTTAAAAATAGTCTCTTTTCAGAAGAACTTAAAAAGGATGAGATTCGAAAAATAATCTCAGAAGAAATAAAAGTTAATCTTAAATCTAGTGATATAGAAATAAAAAATGGAATAATAAATCTAAATATAAAACCAATTTATAAAAACGAAATTTTCTTAAAAAAGGAAATTATTTTTTCAAAATTAAAAGACGCACTAGGTAGAAAATCCCCAAGCGATTTTAGATAATACTATTGAGTTACATTAAAATTAGCAGTAGCTTCACTTCTATTGAAAACAGTATCATATACGATTAATTTTATTTCATTATTTTCATGAATATTTTCTAGGTTTTTAGGAATGAAAGAAAAATTAAATGGTGCTTTGATTGTATCTATATAAGTATCATTTATAAAGACATCTATTTTTTGCAGAGGGAATCTTCCTGTGCTAGAAATATTTAATTTTATACTTTGATTGTTTGGATAATAAGAGCCTCCATTTGGACTTATAACACTCACTACAGGTTTTGATGCTTCAGTATGAGTATCATCCGCTCCTTCAGGTATTGCATTTGATGTGATGATAGGATATTTGTATTTATTTTGAGACCACCAATTCTGCACCGCTGTTTCCCAATGTTCAAATTGTGCATCATCATTAGGGTTACTTGGTATATCTCCTAAAACATCTTTTTTATCTACCCAATACAAAATACTGTGTACGTCTGTAATAACTTTCTCTTCTTTTGCTTCTTTTGGTGTTTCTGCTGTTGCTAATTTTCCAGAGAATTTATCAATAAAAAAGTTTTCATTTCCTTGCCAGAGTCCTCGAAGTACCGGTTTCACGGTTTCTGGATCTGTTTCTAGGTTTGGTTTTTCAAAATTATCACTTGGAATTATTTTAAGTGCTTCAGTTATAAATTTATTCCAAATAGGACCAGCCAAAGCCGAACCCCCTTTTTTCATCGGCTTATTGTCATTGTTTCCGGCCCAGACACCAACAACAACAGATGGGGTATAACCGATAGTCCATGCATCTTTATTGCTATTTGTTGTTCCTGTTTTAACTGCTACATTATGTCCCGCTACTACCAATGGAGAATTTGCACCGAAGGTTGGTGTACGAGCAATATTATCAGAGAGAATGTTTGAGATAGCGAGTGCTACATTCTTAGGTAATACCTCCCTTGTGTTTGGTGTATATTCTTCTAAAATTTTTCCGTTACTATCTTCGACTTTTAGTATTCCTGTGTAAGGATTGCGTATACCATTATTTGCAAATACTCCATAAGCAGATGTCATATCGAGTAGTGAAACCTCTCCTCCTCCAATAACAAGAGTAAGACCATATCTACTAGAATCTGTAAGTGTACTTATTCCCATACTTTCTGAAGTTTTAAATGAATCTTTTATTCCAGCGAGATAAAATAATTTTACAGCTGGAATGTTTATTGATTGAGCAAGTGCATTACGCAAACTTATTGGTCCACGGAATTTTCCATCGTAATTGTCTGGCATATAACAGTCTTTTTGTGAATGTCCTGGAAGTGCTTTTCCATATGCATTACAAGTTGTTTGGAATTCTGTAGGAACATCAAAGAGAACTGTGTCAGGAGTAAACCCTTTATTAAAAGCTGTTGCATATATGAATGGTTTAAAAGATGAACCCGGTTGTCTGTGCGCTGTAGCAACATTAAAATTCCCATCGATTTCTTTATCGAAATAACCCCTAGAGCCCACCATGGTTATTATTTGTCCTGTTTTAGGATCGATAGCTACTAGTGAAGAATTACTACCACCCCAATCTTTTTCATTTTTAAGTGCTCCTTCTTTTACTATTGCTTCAGCTTTTTGTTGTAAGTCATAGTTTAATGTTGTTGTAACTTTTAAACCACCATTTTCAACCATATCTGCTCCATATTTTTGTTCTAAATAATCTTTTATAAAAAATACAAAGTGAGGAGCTTTTATTGTTCCTGTACTTTGTGGTTGGAATGTTACTATTTCAGCTTTTGCTTTTACATAATCATCTTGATTTATAAGATTTACAGCAAGCATTCTTGAAAGCACGAAATTTTTTCTTTCATCGAGTTTCTTCTTGTTTTTTCCATAAGGAGAAAGACTTGTGGGGGATTGAGGAATAGCTGCGAGATATGCAGCTTCTGCAAGAGTTAATTCTTTTGCATCTTTATTAAAATATGTTTTTGCAGCTTCTTGCACGCCATATACAGTTCCTCCATAAGGTGCTTCGTTTAGATAAAATTCCAATATTTTGTCTTTTGGCATTGATTTATCTATCTTTACTGCCAAAACCCATTCTTTTATTTTTCTTCCAATTGTTTTTTTAGAATTAAGTAATGTATTTTTTACAAGCTGTTGAGTAATAGTAGATCCACCTTGAGTTTTACCAACATTAAAAAGATTTGAAAGTATCGCACGGAAAATAGAACTTATTTTTATACCACTGTGATTATAAAAATCTGCATCTTCTACTGCAACAGTAGCATTTTTAATATTATTTCCCATTTCTTCAAAAGTAATATTTGTACGTTTCACATCTTGATGTATATCATAAAGTATATTTGTGCCAGTATTATCGTATATTTTTGTAGAACTTATCATTTTTCGATCTTCAAAAGAGCGAAAATCAGGTAATTTTATGTTTGCTAGATAAAATATGAGAATAGCCGTAAAAAAAATAAAACCACTTACCCCAAGTAATAATAAATTTTTCAATATTTTCCTACTTTTTGACTTTGTGTTCATTACTTAATCATATCAGAAAATATGTTATAATTCATTCATAAATTATGAAAATTATTACAGATGAAAAAAGAATAGATGATATTTTAAATATCGGCACAAAAGATATTTTTGTAAAAGAACATTTAAAAAACAGATTGATGTCTGGTAAAGTTTTGCGTGTAAAATTTGGTATTGATCCAACGGGACCAAAAATCCACCTTGGAAGAGCTATACCTCTTCGTAAACTTCGACAATTCCAAGACCTAGGACATAAAGTTGTTCTTATCGTTGGTGATTTTACTGCGACTATTGGTGATCCGTCAGATAAATTAGAAAAAAGACCAATGCTTACAGAAGCTGATATAAAGAAAAACATGAAAGATTATAAAAATCAGCTCGGAAAAATAATTGATTTAAGAAAAGCTGAATTTGTTTATAATAGTAAATGGCTTAAAAAACTTGGTTTCAAAGAAATTTCAAAACTTGCTGAAAGTTTTACTGTGCAACAAATGTCTGGAAGAAGAAATTTTAAAGATAGATTAGATAAAGAAGAAGAAGTTTCTCTTCGTGAATTTCTATACCCACTTATGCAGGGGTATGATTCTGTTGCAGTTAAATCAGATATAGAAATCGGTGGTTTTGACCAGTTGTTTAATTTGAAAGCTGGAAGAATAATTCAAAAACATTATGATATGCCAGAACAAGATGTTTTGACTATTGAAATGCTTGAAGGTACTGATGGAAGAAAGATGTCTACTTCTTGGGGTAATGTTATTACTATTGTTGATGAACCAAATGATATGTTTGGAAAAATAATGTCTGTTAAAGATGAACTTATAGAAAAATATTTCAAACTCTGTACAGATATAAAAGATATACCAAAAAATGAAAACCCTAGAGATAATAAAATTATTTTAGGTTATGAAATTGTAAAAATATATCATGGAGAAAAGAAAGCAACAGAAGCACAAGAGAATTTCATAAATACATTTCAGAAAAAAGAAATTCCAGATGAAATGGATGAAATAAAAGTAGGAGAAGGGGAAATTCTTGTAGATGTTTTAGTTTCTAAAAATATTTTAGATTCAAAAAGTGAATGGCGTCGTCTTGTAGAACAAAACGCGATTCATGACTTAGATAATGATACTAGGATTACAGATGTGAATTTTAAAGTAGGAAAAAACCTAACACTTAAAATTGGAAAGAAAAAATTCATAAAAATAATAGTGAGTTAAAATTAAAAAGCCCCCGCCAGCTGGCGGGGGCTTTTTAATTTATATCATAGGGTCTTCTTCATCTTCATGACCCATGTCTAGATCCAATGCTTCAGTAGGATCTATTTCTTCATCTAAGTCTGGAGAAAATCCAGCTTCATCTAACTCTTCTTCCTCAGGCATATATATTTTATTTTTCCGCACAAGGCGGGTAATTTTTTTAAAACCGACCAAATTATTTTTTAATTGTTTATTTTATATCAAATACAAATTTCTTTGGCAAACTTTAAATTCTTCTAACTGTGGATAAATGTGCGAATCCTGTGATAGCTATAGCTATTGCATCGAGTTCATCATCAGATTTTTTTGTATTATCTATTTTCACAAGCATTTTCACCATACGCATTACTTGTTCTTTATCTGCTTTTCCGTAGCCTGTCGTTGCTATTTTTATTTGTGGAGGGCTCGCTTCAAATATTTTTAATCCTGCTTTTATTGCTTCGTATATGACAACTCCGCGCGCTTCAGCCACATGCATTACGGTCTTTTGATTTGTTGTTAAAAAAAGAGTTTCTATTGCTAGTATTTCTGGTTTATATTTTTTTATTACAGTATTTACTTCTTCACCGATAAGTTTGAGTCTATCTGCAAATTCTAATTTTGCAGAAGTTTTGAAACATTCTGAATAAATAACTTTTTCATTTTTATCACCAGGATTTTTCTCGAGCACGGCGACACCCAATCTCTCAAAACCTGGATCTATACCTAAAATTTTCATTTTATTTTTCTTCTTTAATTTCAAAACCAAGATGCTCGTATGCTCTAGGTGTTGCAACACGGCCACGAGCTGTGCGTTCGAGTAAACCGAGCTGAATAAGATATGGTTCTATAACTTCTTCAATAGTTGCTTCTTCTTCAGAAAGGGCTGCCGCGATGGTTTTTACACCGACAGGTCCACCATTAAATTTTTCTATAAGTACTTCTAAGAATCTTCTATCAGAAGAATTGAGTCCTATTTCATCTATCGCAAGCATATCGAGCGCACGTTTTACTGTTTCTTGATCTAAATTTTTCTTATGTACTTGTGCAAAGTCGCGAACCCTTTTCAAAAAGTAGTTTGCTGTGCGGGGAGTGAATCGACTTCTTTTAGAAATTTCTTTAAGTCCATCTATTTCTATTTCAGTATTTAGTAATTTACTAGATCTTTCTACTATTTGTTCAATTTCTTCATTTGAATAAAATTCCAAACGAAAAACTCCACCAGAGAAACGAGAACGAAGAGGAGAGGAAATGAGGGCGACGCGAGTTGTCGCTGCTATGAGTGTAAAAGGTGGTAAATCTAGCTGTATTGTGCGAGCAGATGGACCTTTGCCTATGATAATATCAAGAACTCCAGATTCCATAGCAGGGTATAGGATTTCTTCTACCATTTTATTTAATCTATGTATCTCATCTATAAAGATAATATCTCCAGCAGAGAGGTTTGTAAGGATAGAAGCTAAATCACCAACTTTTTCAATAGCTGGACCAGATGTTATTTTCATTTGTCTTCCTGTTTCTTTGGCTATGAGGTGTGCAAGCGTTGTTTTTCCTAAGCCAGGAGGGCCATAAAAAAGTATGTGTTCGGGTATTTGGTTGCGTTCTTTTGCAGCCCCTAATAGTATTTTTAGGTTGTCTTTTATATGTTTTTGACCAATATAGTCATCCCAACGACTTGGTCGTAGGGCTTGGTCGAGGTTTGCCTCTTCTACTATATTATTAATTTCTTTTTTATTTTCGCTTGACATTTTAATTGGTATATGCTACACTTTGGTTGTTAAGTTGTTTTCAACAGTGTATCCACATTATAGCATTTGTATAGTGTCAGATATAGTATAATAGTTTTATTAAAGGTTAGGGCGTCTTGTCCGCATTATGCGGATTTTGTTTTGTAAGAAGACACTAATCTCTAAGCAATCAGCCCCTGGTTCTATAAGTTTGCGTAGGACGTCTTGGTTTATAATTTATTATTTTCTGGCACCATCCTACAAGAATTTATTACTTTTACGACTTAGTTGTGAAAGGATTGTTTAGAGATTAGTGTTTTTTTTGTTTCTAAATTATTCTTCAATTAGATCCACGACACTTTTTACTTCATCGTAAGAAGTTATACCGTTTAACATTTTTATGATTCCATCTTGGCGCATTGAGAGAATACCTTGTAATGCGGCGATTTTTTTAATTTCTCTTTCACTTGGGTTTTGAGGCATTATTTTTTCAATAGCTTCGTCAGTCTTGATAGCTTCAAAAATTCCCATACGTCCTTTGTATCCAGTCATATTACATTTCTCACAACCTACAGCAGTAAACATTTTCATTGGTGCATTTGGATCAATACCATATTTCATAACATCTTTACCCTCAGCAATAGCTCCATCGACAATATCTTTTATAATTTTAGCTTCTTCTTCAGAAAGGGCTTTTTCTTTTTTACAATCATTACAAAGTTTACGGACGAGACGTTGAGCAATAGAAAGTGAAAGAGCAGAGACGAGGATTTTCGCATTCACATCAAGGTCTATGAGACGAGGAATAACTCCAGCTGCATTGTTTGTGTGTAATGTTGAAAATACTAGGTGTCCTGTAAGTGCAGATTCGACAGCTATCTTTGCAGTTTCACTGTCACGGATTTCTCCCACCATCACCACATCAGGGTCTTGGCGCAAAGCAGAACGTAAACCTTCTAGGAATGTATAACCTTTTTTACTATCTGTTTGTGTTTGAGTTACACCTGTTAAATGGTATTCGATAGGGTCTTCAATAGTTATTATTTTTATTTCAGAAGAATAAATTTTTCGTAAGAATGCATAAAGAGTCGTTGTTTTACCAGATCCTGTCGGTCCTGTGACTAGTATCATTCCGTTAGGTTTTGCTATTTCTTCCATAATTATTTTAAACAAATATGGTTCGATACCCATATCTTCCAAATTTACTTGTATAGATTTCGGATCGAGTATACGCATAACTATTGATTCTCCGTATGCGCCTGGAATCATAGAACTACGAATACTTATTTCTTCTCCGCCGATCATAATTGCAAATCTTCCGTCTTGTGCAGTTTTACTTGTGAGTTTCATTCCGGAAAGAAGTTTCAATCTTGAATTAAGAAGTCTATAAGTTTCCAATTTGAAAAACATAACATCTTGTAAAACTCCATCGAGACGAAAACGAAGTCTCGCCCTGTCTTCTTCTGCTTCTATGTGAATGTCAGATGCTTTGATAGATATTGCACCAGCAAGAATGATTTCAAGTATTCTAGAAATTTTATGCATTACACCTTCCACCATAACCTCAGTAATGAGTTTTTCTACATCCTGCATTTTTTGTATTTTACCTGCAGTTTCCATAAGCACTTCACCAGAAATATCGAGTCCGCCAACTTTGGAACTTTCGGCCATAGAAAGCTCAGCATATCTGTCCCAGACTTTTTTCAAGCTTGCTAGTGATGTCATATAAAAAACAGCTTCGTAATTTTTAGCTTTCATGTTTTCAGAAATATTTTTCATCAAGTTTTCTTCAGGGGAGCGAAGAGCAATATAAATACTTTTTCCAGAAATTTTAAAAGGAGCAATATTTAATTTCCTTGCTTCGTCTTCAGAAATAGCGCGTAGAGACTCATTATCTATTCCAACAGAGGCTAAATTGATATACGGGAGGTTGTATTTTGATTCAGCGAGCAATTGCACGAGTTGTTCTTCCTCTTGTTTACGGAGTTCGTCTAATTGCTTATTTGGTTTTTCTTCATCAAATTGAGCCATTTACCCTTATATTATAAAGTATTTTTGTTCTTCTACCTACTTGACTTTTTGTACATAGTATGCTATACTTTAGTTAGATAAATAAAAATAGAAAAATAAACAAATTTTTAACTTCTTTTAAAACTAAAAACAAACAGATATGAAAAAAGTATTATTACTTGCAGTTGTTCTCCTGATTTCAGGATTGAGCTTTGCACAATCACCAATTCACCCATTTGCTACTTACAAAGAAGATGGGTATTCAGTTACTCAAGGCGTGAATTTTTTTATTAAAAACAAAAATGCTGTTCAAGGAGAGGCTTTGAAAGAAACCTTTCTAAACATTCCTGCGATTAAAAAATACTTTCCTAATTTATCCGTTAACGATGCTATATACCTTTTATCCTGTTCTATTAAAAGAATGGGCCATTTTGAAAAAGGAGAATACATAATAAATGGAGTGCAGGATGGTAAAGTAGTTGTTTGTCCAGAGAGAGGTTCTTTGGCAGATAGATTGAAAGGTACACCGGGTGATGAACCATGGATACTTTTTGATGTTACAGAAGTTTTGAAGGATAGTTTTAAAATAACCATTCCTTCGGTACCTCCGGTACCAGTTTTGCTTGCTCGTTGTTTAAATACTCTGACATTAAATGTTGTAGATGTTCCTAAAAAACCTACACCAGAAATGCCAGTTGTACAACAAGTTCAAAATCAACAAATGTCTTCAGACACAAACGTCATTAATGTAAACATTGAACTACCTGCTAATTATGGTAGTAGTAACAATGTAGTGCAAGAAGATCAAGTTTCAACAGTAGCGTACAATAATCAAGGTTATTACAACAATGGTTATGTTAATAATTCGAATTATTATGATCCAAATTATTACGGTACACCTGTTAGAAACTTGAATGCTTTTATGACTGCCAATGCAAATGTTGGTGAACAGTGTGGAGCTTATGATGGAAACATGTGGGGTAATAATTATGGTTATTCTAATAATCAAAATTATAATTACAACAACGCAAGTTTCAGTAATACTGCTTCATATGGAAATGCTTCCGCTGGTGCTTACTTTGCTATTACTGGTTCCGCGACTACTGTTCCTGTTTGGAGTTATACTGATCCAAATGTTTATTATAACGGTCACCTAAGACAGGCTAATAATAACCGAGGAAGAGTTATGCAACCAAGAAGAGATGCAAACCAAATGCAAAATAACCAACAACAAAACCAAAATCAAAGAATTGCAGAAAATAAAAATGCAAAATCTTGGGATGGAAATATGTGGTAAGAGTTACTAAATTAATTACACCGCTTGAATATTCAAGCGGTGTTTTTTTATGCTAAAATATGGAAATGATAAAGAAAATCATTTCAAAAAACACACAGGATACAGAAAAAATCGCTAAAGATTTTATTAAAAATATTAAGAGTGATAATAAATCAGCGACATTAATAGCTCTTTCAGGTGAGCTTGGTGCAGGGAAGACAACTTTCACACAAGCACTAGGAAAACATTTAGGAATAAAAAATAAAATAAATAGCCCGACTTTTGTGATTATGAAAAAATACGCTCTTAAATTAAACGAGCATGATTTTTTATTTCACCTAGATGCGTATCGTTTAAAAAACGAAAAAGAATTAGAAAAGCTCGGCTGGGCAGAAATCATTGTTGATCCGAAAAATCTTATATTAATTGAATGGCCAGAAAATGTTAAAAAATCCATTCCTAAAAAACATATTTCAATAAAAATCTCCCATATAAAAGAAGGAGAAAGGAGGTTTGAGATAAAACATACATAATTTTTCAAAATGCTATAATTAGCTTAATGCCAAAAGAAAATTCAAAAAAGATCGTACTCCTTGATTCACACGCTATTATTCATCGTGCATATCATGCTTTACCGGATTTTGCTTCAAGTACAGGTGAGCCGACGGGTGCACTTTATGGCCTATCCTCAATGCTTATGAGAATCATTGCTGATTTGAAGCCCGACTATATTATCGCTTGTTACGATCTTCCACAAAAAACATTTCGTCACGAAGTTTATGATGCATACAAAGCTGGTAGAGCAAAAACAGATGAAGCGCTCGTCGCGCAAATAATAAGTTCACGAAAAGTATTTGAAGCATTTGGCATACCTATTTACGACGCTCCTGGTTTTGAAGCTGATGATGTTTTAGGTACAATAGTAGAAAAATTTAAAAAAGATAAAGAAATAAATATAATAATCGCATCGGGAGATATGGATACGATGCAACTTGTGGATGATAAAAAAGTCCAGATTTTTACTTTAAAAAAAGGAATTACAGATACAATTTTATACGACGAAAAAGCTGTTGTTGAGCGCTTTGGTTTTAAGCCAGAATTTTTGCCTGATTATAAAGGTTTGAGGGGTGATCCATCAGATAACATTATCGGTATCAAAGGTATTGGTGAGAAAACAGCAACAGATTTGATAAAAACTTTTGGCACTATTGAAGATATATATAAGAAAATAAAAAAAGACCCAGAGGCTTTTGAAAAAGCAGGTATTAAGCCAAGGGTGGTAGAGCTTATAAAAGAAAACGAAGAAGAAGCTCTTTTTTCTAAAACATTGGCGACGATTCGTCGTGATGCGCCAATAGATTTCGTTTTACCAGAGAAAACTTTTTGGGACAATGTTGATATAAAAAAAATAGAACAACTTTTCGCGGATCTTGATTTTAGAAGTTTACAAGGAAGATTAAGAAATTTGTTTAGTAATAATATTCAATCTGCAAATCTTGATAATTTTCTGGCGGACAAAACGAAGCCAGTGCCCGCAGGCGAAAATTCTCAAGATTTGCCTAGCTATGATGTTGACCCAAATGAATTACAAGAAACAAGTGTTGCTCTTTGGCTTTTAAATTCTGAAATTAGTAATCCTAGTCTGCAAGATATTTTGCTTTATGCAAAGACTGAGGATTTTTCTAAAGCACGAGAAATTGTTTTAGAAAAAATAAAAAAAGAAAACCTAACTTTGGTTTTCGAAGAAATAGAGAAACCCATAATTCCTATAGTAAAAAAAATGGAAGAAAAAGGTATTTTGATAGACCAAAAATATTTTAAAGATTTGTCTACTGAATATCATACAGAATTAGATAAACTTACAAAAAAGATTTATGAAATAGCTGGATCAGAATTCAATATTAATTCCCCAAAACAATTGTCAGAAATTTTGTTTGTAAAAATGGGTATAAAATCACCAAAGAAAAAATCCGCAAGCGGAGCTTATTCTACGAATATTTCTGTGCTTGAAGAATTGGAAGTAGATAATCCTATAATAAAAGAAATTATGAATTATAGAGAATTACAGAAACTTCTTTCTACTTATATAGATGTCATTCCTGCTATGGTAGCAAGTGACGGCAGGCTTCATGCGAAGTTTATTCAAAATGGTGCAGCTACAGGAAGATTTTCTTCTCAAGATCCAAATATGCAAAATATACCTATCAAGAGTGAGCTTGGTAGAAGAATACGAAATGGTTTTGTTGCAAGTAAAGGAACTAAACTAGTTGCTTTTGATTATTCACAAATAGAACTTCGTATTCTTGCAATACTTTCTAATGATGAAAAAATGACAGAGATTTTTAAAGAGGGTAAAGATATTCACGCTGGAGTTGCTTCATTTGTTTTTGGTGTAGACCTCGATAAGGTTGATGGAGAAATGCGACGCAAAGCAAAAGTAATAAACTTCGGAATTATTTATGGTATGGGAGTTTCTGCTTTACGAAAAAATTTAGGTGGAACTCGCGAAGAAGCACAAAAATTTTATGATAATTATTTTAGACAATTCTCTCGTATTTCAGAATATATGCAAAGCGTAAAAGATTTTGCTTTAAAAAATGGATACACAGAAACACTTTTCGGAAGAAAAAGAATGTTTCCTGGTATTAATTCAAAAATACCTTTTATTAGATCTATGGCAGAACGTACTGCGACAAATGCTCCAATACAAGGTACAGCCACTGCAGATGTTATAAAACTCGCTATCCGTTACGCGGAAGAAGATTTGAAAAATGCTGGAATTTTAGATAAGGCAAGTATTGTGCTCCAAATACACGATGAACTTGTGTATGAAATAGATGAAAGTGTTTTAGATCAAGCAACAGAGATAATATTGAAAGCCATGCAGGAATTACTCATCCGTTCATTCTTGCATTTTAAGACAGAAATACCACTTTCTGTACATTTTGGTGCTGGGAATAATTTAGGGGAAGTTAAGTAACATTTTTATTGTTTTGTTGTATAATGTGACTATGGAAAAAGAAGTACAAAACGTGCCTGAAAAAACAATAATTCACTCAACTTTGGCGTATTCTTACTCACTTTATTTTTTTGGTTTTTTGATAGGTTTCGTATTGGACGATATTTTTATGCTGAAACCTTTTGATGAATCTGTGGGCCAACCACTTGGTTTGTTTTGGATGATTCTTGCTTCACTTTTTATATTCTGGGCACAGAGAACTTCTAGAGTTTCTAAGAAACAAAGACTTGCTGGAAATGACAAACAAGTATTTTTGAAAGGTCCATATAGAGCAACTAGAATACCGACTCATGTAGGACTTACTTTTTTGCTTATTGGTTTTGGAATTTTTGATAATCTACCTTTTGTTATTTTATTTACAGTTATTTCTTTTGTTGCTACCAAATATACTTTTGTAAAAAAAGAAGAAGCCTTGTTACAAAAAAAATACGGTGAACCATATACAGAATATAAAAAAGAAGTAACTGGTTAATTTTATGATATACCTTTTTTCTGGAGACGATACAAAGAAAAAAAGATCTGCATATGAAAAATTTGTCCTGTCTTTTCAAAAAGATGTAGAGAAATTTTTCATCATTAAAAATGATTTTGATCCGATGCAACTTGAGAATTTTTATAGTTCTCAAGGCCTTTTTTTTACTAAATGTGTAGTGTTTTTAGAAAATACTTTTGAGAGAGAAGAGATGAGGGAATTTGTTTTAAGTAAATTATCTTTTATGGCAGAATCTGGAAATGATTTTGTCTTCCTTGAAGGGAAATTAAATAAACCAATCATCGATGATTTTAAGAAATCTCGTGCCGAGATAAATATCTATGAATTACCAAAAGAAGCTAAAGAGAAATATAATAATTTTATCCTCGCAAATGATTTTGGTGCGAAGGACAAGCTCGGCCTTTGGCTACATTATCGCCAAGCTGTAGATTTAGGCGTTGGTCTCGAAGAACTCATCGGCGTTCTTTTTTGGAAAGCCAAAGATATGCTTGTGAAAAAAAACTTTGGAAAATTTAAAGAAGAAGAACTTAAGAATTTTGTTTCAAAAATATCTTATCTTTTGCCCAAAGCCCGTGGAGAGGGAATTGATGATGAAATAGCTTTTGAGCAATTTCTCCTTGAAGTTTTTTAAAATAAAAACCCTTATCTTAAATTTGATAAGGGTTTTTTACTTTTTATTCATTAACAACTTCTTTCTTTTTAATAGTCGGAACACTCCAGTTTTTGGGTGGTATCTTGGCGATTACAGGTTTTTCTTTGCTTTCACTTTTGATACTATCCCATTTTTTTAAACTAAAAGGTCCTTCTTTTGTCCAAGCAAGATTAGGAACAATGTTATCTATTCTATCCAAACAGATTTCATCTTTTTTGTATTTTGATTGTGATATCAATGCAAGACGAAAAGTAGCATCTTCAACACCAAGAATTTGTTTTTTAAGTGTTTCTTCTTTTGCATAAAAAATAACCATTGCTTCAACTTTTACATTTTTTTCAATTGCTGCTTTGGCATTTTTCAATGCCTCTATGTTGGGGTGGTAGCCCCCATCATCATTGAATACATGTAAGTATTCGTTTAACATTTTGTCGATAGTTATTAATCCTATTTCTAATGCAATGTTTTCCTGTTCAAAAAGAAAATTCTTTTTAATTTGAAGAATATGCATTAGAGATGCAGCAGTTCCAAGATTTTCGTCTTTATTGACTGAATACCATTGAAACCCAATAGATCTATCTTTTGAATTTTTAAATGCAATACCTATACCATAAGCAAAAGGTTTACCATGTTTTTGTTTGAAATCTATTATAAATTTCTTGAAGTCATCAACTGATTTTATTGGATTCATTTCTCTATTTTTTTATTGAAAGGGCGGAATTACCCTTCATTCTTGCCACTAGTGTAATGGACAGAATGAAAGGCGATTCCTGTTTTCTTTTTTTAAAGAGCTAAAACAATAGCATTAATTTAACATTTAAAATAAAAAAGTCAAGTACCTTTTTCTTCTTTATCTGTTATATCACCTTATAGTAATAATGTGGGTGGGTCTGTATATTTGAAGGTGGTCCATATTTAAACAAAAGTATTGCTCCTGTAAAATCAAAAAGTAGCCCAAGAGTATTAATTCCTGAATGCTAATTAAAACTTCTTATTAATTCTTTTAGAATACACATAGTGATTGTGAATTGTGCCTCTATTGTACCAAGTCCGAACCTATTTTCAAAACAAATCACACTAGCGTTCCCCGCGCACTGAAGCACCTCTGTGCGAAGTACAGAGCTTCTGCTGAAGCAGAAGTGCGGGAGAACGCTCTCTACACCGCCACAGCTAATCTAGGGAATGGAGGCGGTGTACAGAAATGCAAATATGGACTCGGTTTTGCGAAACTATTTTTTGGGGAAAGGATTTCGCAAAACCGAGA
>Ga0268298_10001034_pt1 | contig 33973 bp, 34 predicted proteins | sample WWTPWeurt_MetaG_FD_194462 | JGI IMG/M metagenome (GOLD analysis project Ga0268298, IMG submission 194462) | Activated sludge microbial communities from WWTP in Nijmegen, Gelderland, Netherland - WWTP Weurt | ecosystem: Engineered > WWTP > Aerobic digester > Activated sludge | place...
ACAGCGTCACCAACCAGCCCCAGGCCCAGCAGCAGCTCTCGTTCGGGGTCGGCGGTCCGCTCATCACCAACCGGCTGTTCGGCTTCGGGGCCGGGCAGGTGCGGCACCGCGGCAACGACCTGATCACGCTGCTGACCCTGGCGGATGGCGGCGCCGAACGATACGGCGTGGCGCAGGACTCGCTCGACCGCTACACCACGATCCTCGGCGGGCTCAACGTCCCCTTCACCACCGGGGCCGTGCCCGACGACCGCTCGGGCACCGACTGGTCGGGCATCGGGCGGCTGGACCTGCTGCTGGGCGAGCGGCACACGCTCACCTTCCGCGGCGACTGGCGCCAGAGCAGCGATGCCCCGGCGCGGCTGGCGCCGCTGGCGCCCCCGGCCAGCGGCGGCCGCACCTCGAGCCGCAGCGGCGGCGGGATGCTGCAGCTCAGCTCGCGGTTCGGGCAGAGCCTGCTCAACGAGGCGAAGGTCTACCTCTCCGGCAGCCGCAACCGCGGCGCACCGTACCTGCAGCTCCCCGCGGGGCGGGTACAGCTCAGCTCCGCGCTCGACGACGGCACCCTCAGCACCTCGAGCCTCTCCTTCGGCGGCAACCCGGGCTTTCCCCAGCGCGGCCACAGCAGCGCCTTCGAGGCCACCAACGAGCTCAGCTGGCTCTCCGGGGATGCGAGCCACCGGGTGAAGCTGGGGCTGTTCTACACCACGGCCCGCACCACCCAGGAGGTCGCCAGCAACCAGCTCGGCACCTTCACCTTCGAGACGCTGGCCGACCTCGAGGCGGGGCGTCCGTCGCTCTTCACCCGGACCCTCGGCGCCGACCAGCGCACCGGCCGCAGTGCCACCGCCGCCGCCTACCTGGGTGACACCTGGCGCCTGAACCAGGCCTGGCAGCTCACCTTCGGCGTGCGCGGCGAGCACTCCTGGTTCGGGGATGCACCCGCGTACAACGCGACGGTGGACTCCCTCTTCGGCCTGCGCACCGACCGGCTGCCACGGGAGACCCACCTGAGCCCGCGGCTCGGGTTCACCTGGACGCCCCCCTCGACGGATGGGCCGCCCGGCTGGATCGTGCGGGGCGGCTTCGGGGAATTCCGCAGCCCGGTGCCCGCCCAGCTGGCGGTGGCGGCCCAGGCCGCGAGCGGCACGAGCAACGGCCAGACCCAGCTGGTGTGCGCCGGCGCCGCGGCGCCCATCCCCGACTGGACGGCGATGGCCGCCGACCCGGCGGCGATCCCGACCGCCTGCGTGGGTGGCCTCCCCGGGGGGCCCCGGGACGACCTCCCGTCGATCACCGCCTTTGCCCCCGGGTTCACGGCGCCACGGGTGTGGCGCGGCTCCTTCGGCGTGCAGCGACGGGCCGGGCTCCTGACCTATGGCGTGGACCTGAGCGCCGGCGTCGGCGTGAGCCAGCAGGGCTTCCGCGACCGGAACATCGGGGCCAGCCAGTTCGCGCTGGCCGGCGAGGGCGGCCGCCAGGTGTTCGTGCCGGCCAGCGCGTTCGACACGGCGAGCGGGGTGACCACGCTGACCGCCTCCCGGCTCGACCCGGGCTTCGGCCAGGTCTTCGCCGCGGTGTCCGACCTGACCACCCGGTCGGTGCAGGCGGTGTTCTCCTTCGGCGGCATCATCGGCAAGGGCGTGACCCTCTCCGGGTCCTACACCCTGGCGCACACCACCGACGAGTCGTCGTCGGGCGACTTCGGCGGCGGGCGCGGCTTTGCCTCGCAGACCGCGGGCCGCCAGCTCTACGCCAGCGGGCGCAGCGTGAGCGACTTCGACCGGCGGCATTCGATCGTCACCACGCTGACGGTGCCGGTGGCCCGGGGCTTCGAGATCACCGCGATCGGCCGGGCCTCCTCGGGCACCCCGTACACCCCGGGCGTGGCGGGCGACATCAACGGTGACGGCTCGCGCAACGACCGCGCGTTCATCTTCGACCCGGCGACCACCGCGGACCCGGCGCTCGCCGCCGCCATGGACCGGCTGCTCGCGGCGGCCCCCGCCGGCGCGCGCGACTGCCTGCGCCGCCAGCTGGGGTCCATCGCCGACCGCAACAGCTGCCGGGGCCCGTGGCAGCCGTCGTTCGACCTGCAGCTCAACTGGAAGCCCAGCATGCTGGGCCTCGACCAGCGGCTCACCATCTCGCTGCTGACCTCAAACCTGCTGGCGGGGATGGACCAGCTGTTCCATGACGACGACCACCTGCACGGCTGGGGGCAGTTCTCGCGGCCCGACCCGACCCTGCTCACGGTCCGCGGCTTCGACGCCGCCACCCAGCAGTTCGTCTACGACGTGAACGAGCGCTTCGGCGACATCCGCGGCACCCAGACCTTCCGGCAGCCCTTCCAAGTCGGGCTGCAGCTGCGGCTGGCGCTCGGTGGCAGCTCGCTGTTCGGCGGGGGACCGGGTGGCTTCGGGGGGCCCGGTGGCCCGGGAGGTCCCGGTGGCCCAGGCGGGTTCGGTGGCCCGCCGCCGGGCGGGTTCGGCGGCCCGCCGGCCGCTGGCCCCCCGCCCGAGGCCGCGGCTGGGGCGGCGGGCGCGGGGGCCGCGACGGCGGCGCAGCCGACCTTCGCGAGCCGGATCACCCAGGCCCTCAGTGACCCGGTCGAGCCGATCATCGCGCTCAACATCGCGCTCCGGCTCACCGACGACCAGCTGGCCAGGCTGCAGGGGCTCAGCACGGAGTTCGCGGCCCGCCGCGACACGCTTGGCACCGACATCCAGAAGGAGATCGAGGGGATGGGTCGCGACCCGGACCGGGCGGTGCTCTTCTCGATGATCCGCAGCCGGATGGAGCACGGGCGAGAGATGTCGCAGGGGATCCTCGACCGCGCCAAGGCGGTGCTGACGGCCGAGCAGTGGGCCCAGCTGCCCGAAGAGGCCAAGGTCCTGCCCCGCTTCGGCGGGCCCGGGGGCCCAGGGGGGCCGGGCGGTCGGCCGCCGCAGTAGGTCAGGCCGGCGTCGGATCCTCCAGCGACCGCCAGAGATACCAGGCGGCGCTGGTGCGGTAGGGGCGGAAGCGCTCGCCCAGGCGTTCCAGCCGCGAGCGCGCCCGGACGCGATACAGCCGCTCCGCGGCGCGCTGGATGCCGCCGTCCCCGACCGGCCAGACGTCCGGCCGCTCAAGCGAGAAGATCAGGAACATCTCGGCGGTCCACACCCCGACGCCCTTCACCTGCACCAGTCGCTCGATCACCGCCGCATCGGACAGGCGGCCGAGTCCGCGCAGGCCACCCGCCTCGGCGAACCGCGCCAGCTCGCGCACATACGACGCCTTCGCCCGGGAGAGGCCGGCGCGCCGCAGCCGCCGCAAGTCGGCGCTGGCCAGGGCCGCCGGACGGATCGGGACCAGCTCCGCCAGCCGGGCCAGGATGCTCGCCGCCGCCTTGCCGGAGATCTGCTGCGACACGATGGCGTCGACCAGGGCCGGGAAGGGAGGCTGGGGCGTGATCGCCGGCGGGCGGTGCCGGGCCACCAGGTCGGCCATGATGGGGCAGGAAAGGAGCGGCGGGTGCATGGGCAGAATCTACCCGGGGACGTGACCCCGACGGCCAGCGGGCGGGCGCGGCCCTTGACACCCCTCGGGTATGCATCGTACCGTATGTCCATGCGGTGCACTGAGCGATTCGGCTTCTTCTTCTCGTTTACCACGCCCGGCGGCGCGTCGTCGTCCGGTGCGGGGAAGCCCTGACGCTCCCTGTCACCCGGATCCCGACGCCCCGCCGATGACCGGCGGGGCGTTTTTGTTTGTCCATCCGTGGAGTGGAACATGCGCGTGGCGATTCAGGGCACCCGGGGTGCCTTCAGCGAGGCGGCGGCCCGGCAGCAGTGGCCGGACCTGGAGACCATCAGCTGTCGTGAGGTCGGTGATGCCGTGGCCGCGGTGCGGGCCGGCGAGGCCGAGGCGGGCTGCCTGGCCATCGAGAACTCGCTGGTCGGGTCGGTGACCCCGACCTACGACCTGCTGCAGGAGGCCTTCGGCGAGGGCGACCTCACGCTCTCCCGCGAGATCCTCCTCCCGGTGCACCACAGCATCATGGGTGTCCCGGGGGCGCGGCTCGAGCAGGTGACCCGGGTGCTCTCCCACCCGGTGGCCTTGGGCCAGTGCCGCATCTGGCTGGCGCGCCACCTGCCCAATGCCACGCTGGTGAATGCCTGGGACACCGCGGGGAGCGCGGAGATCGTGGCCAGGGCGGGCGACCCGACCCAGGCCGCCATCTGCTCCCGCCACGCCGCGGACGCCTACGGGCTGTCGGTGTTCGAGGAGCGCATCGAGGACGACCCGACCAACCAGACCCGGTTCCTGACCTTCACCCGCGCCGAGCTGTCCACTCCCGAGCCGGCCGACAGCACGCTGCCGCAGAAGACCTCGCTGATCGTATGGACCGATCACCGCCCCGGGATGCTCGCGGCGGTGCTGCAGGCCTTCGCCGGCCGGGGCGTGAACCTCACCAGCCTGCAGTCGCGGCCGGAGCGCTCCGCGCCGTGGACCTACCGCTTCTACTTCGATGTCGAGGGGGGCCGGCTGGAGCCACGGCTGCAGGAGGCGCTGGAGGCCATCGAGGCGCTGGCGTCGCGGATCGTGATCCTGGGGAGCTACGCCGCGTGGCAGGGGGAGGGCGCGGTGGTGGGCCCCGTGGCCGCGCGCCCGCCCCACCTGCGGCCCAAGCCCGACCTGCCGCTGTTCGACCGGCGCCAGAAGCCCGAGGGGACGATCGTGAAGGTCGGGGCGGTGGAGATCGGCGGCGCCCGGCCGGTGCTCATCGCCGGCCCCTGCTCCGTCGAGGGCGAGGAGATGATCCTCCGCACCGCCGAGCTGGTGGCGCAGGCTGGCGCCGACATGCTGCGCGGCGGCGCCTTCAAGCCGCGCACCTCGCCCTATGACTTCCAGGGACTGGGCGTGAAGGGACTCAAGTTCCTCGCCGAGGCGCGGGAGCGCTCCGGCCTGCCCGTCGTCACCGAGGTGATGAGCTGGGAAGAGGTGCCGCTGGTGGCGCGTTACGCCGACATGCTGCAGATCGGCGCGCGCAACATGCAGAACTTCGCGCTGCTGCGGGCCGCGGGGCGGAGCGGCAAGCCGATCCTGCTCAAGCGCGGGGGCGGCGCCACGCTCGAGGAGTGGCTGCATGCGGCCGAATACATTCTGTCCCATGGCAACCCCAACGTGGTGCTGTGCGAGCGCGGCATCCGCACCTTCGAGCGGGCCACCCGGCACACCCTGGACCTGAACGCCGTGGCGCTGGTGCGGGAGCGCACCCACCTCCCGGTGCTCGCCGATCCGAGCCATGCCGCGGGGGTGCGCAGCATCGTGCCGGCGCTCACGCTGGCCGGCCTGGCCGCCGGCGCGCAGGGGGCGATCATCGAGGTCCACCCGGACCCCGACCACGCCCTGAGCGATGGCACCCAGAGCCTCGACGTGCCGACCTTTGCTCGGCTGGCGGCCCAGATCCGCGCCCTGGAACCGGTGGGCGCCTGATGCGGTCGATGCCCGCGCTGCTGGTCTTCGATGGCTTTGCCGACTGGGAGGCGGCCTTCGCGATCGCCGAGCTCCGCCGCTCCGGCCACCACCAGGTGCTCACCCTGGGCCTCACCGGGGAGCCGGTGGTCTCCATGGGCGGGCTCACCGTCCTCCCCGACGAGGACATCGCCGAGGTGGACCCGGAGCAGGTCCGGCTGCTCATCCTGCCCGGGGGCGACCGCTGGGAGACCGCGCCCCCCGACGAGCACCTGCAGGCCCTGCTCGCCACGCTGATCCGGGCCAGGACCCCGGTCGCGGCCATCTGCGGGGCCACGGTGGCGCTGGCGCGGGGCGGGTTCCTGGCCGGGCGGAAGCACACCAGCAACGGCCCCGACTACCTCGCCGAGCAGGCGCCGGGCTACGCCGGCGCGGAAGGGTATGTCGAATCGCTGGCCGTGCGCGACCGCGGCCTGATCACCGCCAGCGGGCTCGGGGCCCTGGAGTTTGCCCGCGAGATCTTCGAAGAACTGGGGGTGTTCACGCCGGAGGAACGGGAGGAGTGGTACCGGCTGTTCAAGGGGCGGTAGGGAGGCCGTGGAGTCGGACATCGCGGCCCGGCCCCTTGCCAAGCCGGGGATCCGCGCCGAAGCTCCCTGCATGACCACCCCGCACTCCGGCGACACCGCTCCCCACCTGCAGGGGGACGCCGCCTACCCGCTCACGGCCTGGTTCCTCGGCCCCCGGGCGGAGAACGCCCCGGTCTGGACCGAGCTCTTCGACCACATCTTCCAGGACTACATCCACTGGCGGCGGAACTACTTCCCCGCCGATCCCTGGATCGTGGGGCGGCTGCGGCGCCGCAGCCCCGAGCATGAGTCGTGGCTCGACGCGCTGACCGGCCAGCTCGACGCCATCCTGAGCGAGCTCAAGTACCACTTCCCGATGCACTCCCCGCGCTACAACGCGCACATGATCTCGGAGCAGAGCCTCCCGGCGGTGCTGGGGTACTTCGCGGGGCTGCTCTACAACCCGAACAACGTCACCGGCGAGGCCGCCCCGATCACGGTGGCGCTGGAACTCGAGGTGGGCCGCATGGTGGCCGGCATGCTCGGCTACCATCCCCGGCGCTCCTGGGCGCACATCTGCTCGGGCGGCACGCTGGCCAACATCGAGGCGCTGTGGGCCGCGCGGGCGGTGCAGTTCGCGCCGCTCATCGCGCGGGAGTACTGCCGCGCATCGGGCCTCGGGTTCCGGGTCCGGCTCCCCAACGGCACCGAGGCGCCCGTCACCGGCCTGGACGACCGTACGCTGGTCTCGCTCACGCCCGACACCGCCACCGGCATCCTGCGCGGGCTCGCGGCGGCGCTGGAGCGGGAGCGGGGCCTGAGCCCCGTGGCGGCGCTGGCGGCGGTCAACGAGGCCGTGGCCGGCAGCCGCTACAATCTCGCGCGCCGGGGCCTCGGGCCGATCCTGGCGGAGACCGGGCTCCGCCCGGTGGTGCTGGCCTCCGCGGCGGCGCACTACTCGATTGCCAAGGCCTGCAACGTCCTGGGCTACGGCGAGGACGCCGCCCGGCTGGTCCCGGTCAACGACCGGTTCCAGATGGACATGGAGGGCCTGCGCGCCGCGATCGCGGGGCTCCGCCCCGAGGAGTACGTGGCGGCGGTCATCGGGATCGTGGGCACCACGGAGGAGGGAGCGGTGGACCCCATCCACCGCATCCGGGACCTCCGCGCCGCCTGGGAGCGCGAGGCCAACCGGTCGTTCTGGCTGCACGTGGACGCCGCCTGGGGCGGCTACCTGCGGGCACTGTTCTGCGGCGTGTCGGTGGCCCAGCCGCCGGCGGGCGCCGGCCTCGAGGCGGTCTGCGACGCCTACGCCGCCGCGCTGCAGCTGGAGGAGCGGTTCGACCTGGACGTGGGACTGGAGCAGCCGGATCGGCGGGTGGAAGAGATCCGGTGGAGCGACCGGGAGACCTACGCCGCCTTCCTGGCCATGGCCGACAGCGACTCGACCACGGTGGATCCGCACAAGATGGGCTACATCCCCTACCCCGCCGGCGTGGTGGCCTTCCGCGACTGCCGGGTGACGGAGTTCATCACCCAGCGCGCGCAGTACCTCGGCGACGCCGACCTGGGGGTCGGCGCCGTGGACGACCCGCTGCAGGTGACCTCGATGGGCCCGCTCATCCTGGAGGGATCGAAGCCCGGGGCCGCCGCGCTCTCGTGCTGGCTGGCGCACCGGACCATCCCGCTCACCGCCGAGGGGCACGGGAAGATCGTGCGGGTGACGCTGCTCAACGCCCGCCGGCTGGCCCGCCTGCTCACCCGGCACCACCAGCTGTTCTTCAAGTTCGAGCGGGAGCGTGCCCCGGAGCCGGCCGCCCCGGCGCCGTTCACGTTCTTCCCGATCGCGGAGCCGGAGACCAACCTGGTCTGCTTCGTGGCGCGGCCGATGGCGTGGCGGGACGGACAGATGGTCCCGGCGCCCGTGGCGCTCGGCACGATCAACCGGCTCAACGAGCTCATCTTCAATGCCGCGAGCATTCCCGGCTCGCGCTCGCACCACCGGCTCTCGGCGGCGCAGCCGTTCTTCGTGTCGCGGACCCGGTTCGAGGAACGGCAGTACCGCGGCGCCACGCTCACCCACCTGCTGGGGGAGCTGGAGGTCCGGCCGGACGCCTATGCGCGTGAGGGGCTGTTCGTGCTGCGCTCCACGGTCATGAACCCGTGGCACAGCGAGGCGCGGCAGGCGGGGATGGACTACCTGTACGAGTTCGTGCGGTACCTCCACCGCGTGGCGGCGGAGGCGATGCGGGAGGTTACTCCGCCACCTGCCCCGTGATGGTCTTCCGCTTCTGCATGCGGATGACCTGCAGCGTGAAGGACTCGCGGCCGTTGTAGCTGCGGAGGATCCGCACCAGGTGGGACGGGCCGTCGGGCTCCCGCCCGTCCACCGAGAGCACCACGTCGCCGGGCTTGAGGCCGAGCCGCGAGCCCTGCGGCACGTTCACCACGAGCACCCCCTCCCCCACCCCGAAGTACCGCCCCAGCTCCGGGTTCATCGGCGCCAGCTCCAGGTCGGCGAGCGGCGTCCCGAGCACGTACATCGGGGCCGGCATGCGCATGGGCGAGGCCACCCGGACGGAATCGGGGCGGAAGGGCGGACCATCGGGCTGCATGCGCCACGGGGATTCGAGGGTCCGTCGCAGCGCCTCGGCCGCCATCGGGTTCTCCTCCTCGCCCACGGAAAAGCCGAAGCTGCCGTCGGGCCCGCGCCAGGTGATGACCGGCTCCTCGCCGCAGACCACCGCGGCGTTGCGCCGGTCCCGCCCACGGCGGAATTCCACCGCCAGGGTGTCGCCAGGTTTGAAGTCGGACATCAGCTCAATCAGCCGGAGCCCCGAGGCGGAGACGTCCCGGGAGAGGCTGCTGAGCGGCATGGAGATACTCTGCCGATTGACGCTGGTGATGACGTCGCCGGAGCGGAGCCCGGCCCGGGCGGCGGGGCCGTTGGGGGTGACGCTCTGGACGAGGGCGCCAACCGAGTCGTCGTCCCGGGGACGGAGGTCCAGGGAGATCCCGACCCGCGCGCGGCGGGTGGCGATGACCTGGATCTGGGCCTCCATCAGCTCCTGCTCGGGGGCGGGGGCCCGCTTGACGAAGACCCGCTCCGACTCGGGGCGGCGGGCGGGCTCCTGGCCGGCGAGGGCCGCGGGCGCGAGCGCCACGACGGCAAGGATGGGCAGCGACAGGACGGCGCGCATGGCGGGCTAGAATCCCACGTCGCTCGCGCGCGTGAGGTGGACGTCCACCAGCGCGTCGAGCAACCCCACCCGCTCCTGCCACAGGTGCAGCAGCGCGGCATCGCGCTGCTGGACATCAAGCATCTGCGCCACTTCGAGCCGCCGGTCGACCACCGCGATCCGGTCTTCCAGTTCACCCGCCACCCGCGCGGTCACGCCGTCGGTGACCCGGGCATCGGGATTGTAGGCCTCGAGCACGCGCTCCAGCTGGTGGGAGCGGGTCATGACGTCGTTGATCGCCACGGCGGTGGTGACTTCCGCGGTGGCCTGGCGGCGGGAGACCACCACGGCCGCGAGCGCGGCCGCCGTGGCCAGCGTGGCGATGCCGGCCCAGCGCAGGCGGCGCAGGCGCCGGGTGGCCACCGCCCGCTCGCGCACCACCGGCCAGTGGTCCCGCGCCGGGCGCAACGCGGGCAGCGCCCGGAGCCGGGCCACCCGCTGGTCCACCTGGCGCAGCTCTGCCTGGCAGGCGGGGCAGGCACCCAGGTGCTCGCGGGCGGCGGCCAGACCGGGTTCGGCCCCCGGCTCGCGGAGCTCCAGCAGTTGCTCGGTGGTGAGATGGGTCATGCGGGCACCCGCTCCTCGCCAAGCCAGCGCCGCAGCCGGGTGTGGGCCCGGGCCAGCTGGGACTTGGAGAAGCTGACCGTCTTGCCCATCATCCCCGCGATTTCCTCGTGGGTGTAGCCTTCGACGTCGTGCAGCCAGACCACCGCCCGGCTGGTCTCCGGCAGCCGTTCCAGCGCCGCTTCGAGGTCCATCCGCAGGCCGCCATCGACCTTCATGGTCGGGGGATGGAACTCCTCGTCGAGTTCGTCGGTGTCCCGATACTTGTTCCGGCGCAGCCGCATCAGCGCCTTGCTGGCCGTGATGGTGCGGACCCACCCCCAGAGACTGCCATCGCCCCGGTACCGGCCGATGCTGCGGCAGACCTCGAAGAAGGTCTCCTGCAGGACGTCCTCGGCATCTTCGACGGTGCGACAGATCCGGCGGGCCAGGTTGTAGACGGGGGCTTCGTAGGCGCGATAGAGCCGCTCGAGCGCGGCGGGGTCGCCGGCCCGAGCCTGGGCGAGGATAACGTCAGCGTCGGTCAGCAGGTAGGCGTCGTTCATGACGTGGGAAAGATGCCGGAACGCGGGGCAGGGTTGCAGGGGGGGCCCCCTGCTGAGCAAGACCCAGGACCCCAGCCGTCAGCCGGCCAAACCGCTCCCGAGATAGAGATGCTGTCCCGGCCGAATCAGCAACATAAGATTAATCAGGACAACATCTTATGAAATGCCGTCTCGGCCGGATACCAATTCTGCCCCACAAGCGACACCAGCGCGTCAGCATCCAGCCGCTTTCAGCACATTCAGGCGACCCGCGCCGTAGATACTCGTCGGACCGACCGGATCGGTGCCCTGGATGATGCAGCGCGTGAGGGTGGCCGGGCTGACCTGCGTCGCCTTCTGGGACTCAATGACGGCCACCGCCCCGGAGACGTGGGGGGTCGCCTCGCTGGTGCCGGCGCTGAACAGGTAGTCCACCGCGCTGCAGGCGAACGGCAGGGTCACCTGATACTGGCTGCAGGCGGACAGCACGAGGTCTTCCACCACCCCGCCCACCACGAAGTCGCCGCCCGGCGCCACGAGGTCGATGCCGGTCCGGCCGCCGTAGTTCGAGTAGCTCGCGAGCCCGTCGAAGTTCTGCTGGTTCAACGGGGCCGTGGCGCCCACGCTGATCACGTTGCGGAGCTGGCCCGGTACGAACAGGAAGCGCCGCGGGTCCTCGTCGAGGTTGAGCGCCATGTTGCCACCGGCGGCCACCACCACCACGCCGCGCCTGGTGGCCAGGTCCATGGCGCGCTGGATGATGTTGAGCAGCTGCAGGGCGCCCGGCAGTTCCTGGTCGAAGTAACCGCCGAGGCTCAGGTTGATCACGTCGGCCTGAGCGGTCTCGGTGGCCCAGAGGATGGCCACGACCATGTCGATGTAGCTGCCGAAGCCGGTGACGCCGAGGACCTTGGCCGAGCAGAGCCGGGCATCGGGCGCAACCGAGGCGACCCCGAACCCGTTGGAGACGATGTACGCCGCGGTGGAGGTGCCGTGGGCGTTGTAGTCGATCCCGTCCTGGTTGCCCGGGAATGAGGTGTCGGAGACGAACGAGGTGATCAGGCTCGGGTCCACCCGGCCGGCGAGGTCCAGGTGGTCGGGATCGATGCCGCTGTCGAGGACGCATACCAGCTTGCCCTGGCCCGCCGGCGTGGCCCCCCAGGCCTGGTCCGCACTGACCTGCCGGATGTTCCACTGCAGCGGGTAGAAGAACGCGCCGCTCTGGTCCGTCCCGTTGGCGCGTGGCGCGGTGGACCCGGCGAAGCTGAGTCGCTGGGTGGCGACGGGGGCCGGGATCATCTGGGCGCCCACATCGCCGGCAATCCCCTCAAGGTCGGAACGGGCGCCAAGCGCGGCGGCCGCGGTCGGGTTCACGTTGCGCAGGATGGCCGCGCGGACCGAGGGCAGCCGCCGCTCGATGGTGGCCCCGAGCGCCGCCACGGAGGCCGCGAAGTCGGCCGGCTCCGCGTTGCGGAAGCTGACCAGGTAGCGGCCGGAGAGGGTGGCCGGCGCGGCGAGGTGCACGGTGCGCACCGGGGCCGCGTCGGGCGTGGCCATCGGCTCGGCGCAGGCACCGAGCAGCGCGACGCCGGCGAGTGCCAGTGCCCCCAGGGGGCGGGCAAGACGGGACATGGGCTTCCTCGAAGAGGGGGAGCGGTCGGGGATCGGGTCGGGACACGCGGAACGGGCCAACATGCGGCCGGACGGGAACCGGCGTCAAGTCAGGGGCCGAGTGCGGCCGGCGGGAGGGGCGCTACATTCCGGGCATGACTGCGACCGCTTCCCCTCAGGCGCCGCACGAGTGGCTGCACCATCTCCAGGACGAGGCCGACGCCGCGTACCTCTACGGCGTCCTCGCCGGCCTCGAGCCCGACGCCGCGCGCGCCGGGGTCTACCGCCAGCTCGCCGGCATCGAAGCACGCCATGTGGCCATGTGGCAGGAGCTGCTGCGCCAGCAGGGCCACTCGCTCCCCGCCCACGCCCCGTCGGTCCGCGCTCGTACCATGGCCTGGCTGGCCAGGCGGTTCGGCCCGGGGTTCCTGGCCCCGATGCTCCTCGAGGAGGAGGGCCGGGAGGTGAAGGGCTACCTGGAGCTGCACCGGCAGGCGCCCGACGGGCCGGCTGGCCCCACGGCGCTCACCCTGGCCCGGGAATCGGCGGAGCATGCCGAGTCGCTCGCGGGGCTCTCCGGCAGCCCGGCCGAGCCGTGGCACAAGACCGGGGCCGGCGGGCTGCTGCGCAACCTGGTGTACGGCTTCAACGACGGCCTCACCGCCAACTTCGGGCTGGTGGCGGGCATGCTCGGCGCGCAGGGGGAACTCAACCTCTCGGGCCACGCCGTGGTGGTCGCCGGCATCGCCGGCATGGTGGCCGACGCCCTGTCGATGGGCTCCTCCGGCTACCTCGCCGCCAAGAGCGAGCGGGAGGTGCACGAGTACGAGATCGCGATGGAGCGGGAGGAGATCCGCCTCATGCCCGACCTCGAGCGCGAGGAGCTGGCGCTGCTCTACCAGGCCAAGGGCATCCCGCGCGACCAGGCCGAGGCGCTGGCCGGGCAGGTCATGGCCGACCCCGAGCGCGCCCTGCAGGAGAAGGTGCGCGAGGAACTCAAGATCGGCGAGCCGTCCAGCTCCCCCATGCGGGAGGCGTGGATCACGGGCACCGCCACCGGCATCGGCGCCTTCATCCCGGTCGCGCCGTTCCTCCTGACCACGGGGCCATGGGCCATCTGGACCAGCTTCACCCTGTCGATGCTGGCGCACTTCGGCGTGGGCGCCGCGCGCAGCGTGTTCACCGGCCGGAGCATCTTCCGCAGCGGCCTGGACATGTTTCTGGTCGGCTTCGGGGTGGCGGCGGTGGGATACGTCGTGGGGGAGTGGATCACCCGGTTGCTGTGAACGTGACGGGTGCCGTTGCGCCCCCCCACGCCCTCGCCTAGTGTAGGGACAACCCCCTGCCCCCACACCCATGCCCTTCCGCTCCGGCCGCGTGCCGTGGCTCACCCTCCTGCTGGCACTTCCGGCCACGAGCGCCCCGCTGGCCGCGCAGGAGCCGTTCGCAGATCCGCAGGGCCGGTTCACGGTCCCGGTCCCGGCACGTTGGACCGCCCGGACCGTCCTCGACGCCGCGGTGGTCCTGACCCGCGAACCGGCCACCATCACGGTCGGTGCCGGGCGCGACGCCGAACCCGCCACGGTGGTCGAGGAGACGATGGCCACCTTCGCCGGCTACTGGGGGGAGTTCCGCGCGGAGCGGCAGGGCCCGGTGACGCTCGGCGGGCAGCCCGGGGCGTTTGCGCTGGCCAGCGCGCGCAGTACCCTGGGTGTCGCGGTGTATCTCAAGGTGGTGGCGCTGCGCGCCCCGGCCGGCGGGGTCATCACGTTCATCGAGAACCTGCCGCAGGAGGGCCTCGACGGCCTGGAGGCGGAGGTGGGCCTCATCGAGTCCGGCATCCGGTTCACCGGCGCGCCGGGCGGCCCACCCGTCGCCGCCAGTCCGGCGCCCACCCCCGCACCGGCGCCGGTACCACTACCAGGACCAGAACCGGCACCGGGCCCGCCGCTGGTTGAACCGGCGCCAGTCGCCAGCCGGGGATTCCTCGGCATCGGAGCGCGGCCGGTGGAGACCGCCGACCTCCGGCGGCTCAAGATCACCGAGCCGCATGGCGCCGTGGTCACGCAGACCTACCCCGGCGGCCCGGCCGAGACCGCGGGGATCCGGGCCGGCGACCTCGTGGTCGGCGCCGACGGCACCGCAATCACGACGCCCGCGGAACTGATCGCGCTCGTGGGACGGCATCACGCCGGCGACCTGCTCAGCCTCCAGGTATTGCGTGAAGGGCAGGTCGGCATCGTGCGGGTCCGGCTGGGCCGGCCGCCGGAAGAGTAGCGGCACCCCACCTGGAGGCAGCGCGCGTGCGGACACTGGTGCAGGTGGTCCTGCTGGGCCTCGCGGCCTCCCTCATGGAGCCCGGCGCGGTCGCGGCACAACAGCAGCGCCCCCGGCCGGCCGCGGGGGCAGCCCTGGGGAGCGGCGTCATGCGGATGCGGCTGGTCAAGATCATGGACACGCAGGGATGGGGGCAGCCGGTGGAGGTGGCGCGGCTGCTGATCCCGTCCGACTGGAAGGACGAAGGGGGCATCCAGTGGGCGCAGAACATGGCGCGCTGCCCCCAGAACATCATCCAGGCCCGCTGGCGCGCCCGCTCCCCCGATGGCGGCAGCGGCATCGAGGTCCTGCCGCAGTACGGCTGGGTCTGGTCCGACGACCCGATGCAGCAGCAGATGATGCAGCAGAGCGCCGCGAACAACATGGCGTGCGACGCCTACCCCGTGATGAGTCCCGCCGATTTCCTCGCGCAGATGGTGGTGCCCCGGACGCGGCAGCAGGCGCGGGTGATCGCCGCGGAGCCGCTGCCCGCCGTCAGCCGGGCGGAGCAGGAGGGGCTCAACCGGACCTATGGCCCGATCGTGCAGCAGGGGTACCTGCGCGGGGTGCGGGCGGAGGCGGGGCGGGTGCGGGTGCAGCACACGCTGAACGGGCAGCCGGTGGAGGAGTGGATCACCGCCACCATCGCCACGATCGCGGCGCCGAGCGCCAACAGCGCCGCGCTCATGAATGGCGGCACCGCGATGACCGCCACCAACTACCAGCTGATGGCCTACAACGTGGTGGGGGCCTGGGCGCCCCGGGGCCAGCTGGACCGCCAGGCCAAGCTGTTCGCCACCATGTTCGCCTCCACGCGACCCAACCCGCAGTACCAGGCGGCGGTGGCCCAGTTCCTCGGCACCGTGGGCCGGATCCAGCAGCAGGCGGCCATGGACCGGCAGCGGATCTGGCGCGAGGCGCAGCAGTCCATCAGCAGCAGCATCCAGCAGACCTACGCCCAGAACCAGGCGGTCCAGGACCGGCTGGCGGAGCAGTTCGGCCAGACCATCCGCGGCGTGGAGACGTACATCGACCCGCGCAGCAACGAGCGGGTGGAGCTGGTGGGGGGCTATACCAGCGCGTGGAGCAACGGGAAGGGGGAGTACATCCTCTCCGACACCCCGGGCTTCAATGCGGCCACGGCGCTGCAGGAGGACTGGCGGGAGATGCACCGCCCGCCGCGCTGAGCGCTCCGGGGTGACTCGCCTCACGGCATCTTCACCGCCGCGGGGCCAGCTTGGAAGCATGACGCGCCTCTCCCGCCTCACCCTGCTGCTGGCCCTGGCCGCCTGTGCCAACGGCGCCAGTGACCCCGCCGAGCCCTCGCCGCCCGGCGACCTCGACCCCGACGTCCCGCCCGTGACCGTGGGCTCCTGGTACCACCCCGGCACAGGGGTGACCTGGCAGTGGCAGCTCGACGGCACGCCCAACCTCGGCTATGCGGTCGACCTGTACGACCTCGACCTCTTCGAGGTGGATGCCCCCACGGTCGCGGCGGTACACGGTGCCGGCCAGGCGCTCATCTGCTACTTCAGTGCCGGCTCCTACGAGAACTGGCGCCCCGACAAGGGATCGTTCCTCCCCACGGACCTCGGCAAGAGCGTCCCCGACTGGGCCGGGGAGCGCTGGCTCGACATCCGCTCCGCCAACGTGCAGGCGGTGATGCTGGCGCGGCTCGACACGGCGGCCGCCAAGGGGTGCGATGGGGTGGAACCGGACTGGCTCCACAACTTCCAGACGCACACCGGGTTCCCGCTCACCGCCACCGACCAGCGCGCCTACAACCGCTGGCTCGCCAACGCCGCCCACGATCGCGGCCTGGCGATCGCGCTCAAGAACGACCTGGACCAGATCCCCGAACTGGTGGAGTACTTCGACTTCGCCGTGAACGAGCAGTGCCACGAGTACGACGAGTGCGATGCCTACGTCCCGTTCACCACCGCAGGCAAGCCGGTGCTCAACGCCGAGTACCGTAATCGCTGGGCCACCAACGCCATCGCGCGGGACTCCCTGTGCCTGGCGGCGCAGGCGGAGGGACTGCGGACGCTGGTGCTGCCGGTGGCGCTGGATGACGCATACCGGTATGCGTGCCCCTAGGCGGGACGCGGGACGCGGGACGCGGGACGCGGGACGCGGGACGCGGGACGCGGGACGCGGGAAGCGGGAAGCGGGAAGCGGGAAGCGGGGCGAAGCTACTCGACCGCCAGGAATCGCTCGCCGAGGGTGGGCAGGGCGCCGATGAAGGTCTCATCGCTGTTGACGATCAGCGCGAGCACCAGGCGCTGGTCGCGGAAGATGACCAGGTGGGAGGTGCCACCCATGGCCCCACCGGTGTGGGCCGCGAGCCGGCGGCCGTGGGCGTCGGTGTAGCTGCCCCAGCCGATGCCGTAGCGGGTGCGGCTTCCGTCGGCCAGGGTCTGCGGGGTCCACAGTACCTCCCGCGTCTCCGGGGACAGCAGCTTGCCGTCGAGCAGGTTGCGGCCCAGCCGCGCCAGGTCCTCCGCGGTGGACAGGAATCCTCCCCCGGCCCACTTGTAGCTGTTGTCGACGTAGGGCGCGTTCTGCGCCGGGCTCACCGAGTCGGCGTGGACGTAGGCTCGGGCGCGCCACGGGATGAGGCTGTCGGGCCACTCCGGCACCGTACGGGTCATGCCCATGGGTCCGAACACCCGCCGCTGCATGAAGGCCAGGAACTCCTCCCCGCTCGCCCCCTCGATCACCGCGCTGATCAGGTTCCAGCCGTAAGACGAGTAGCTGTAGCGCGTCCCGGGCTCGAACAGCAGGGTGTCATCGGCGAAGATGGCCACCCCGTCCCGCACCGTATCGTAGCGCCGCATGCTCTCGAACTCGCCGGGCCGGTAGTGGCGGATGCCCGCGATGTGCCCCGCCACCTGCCGCACCGTCACCGGCCACGGCTTCACGGGGAAGTAGGGCACGTAGCGCTGCACCGGGCTGTCGAGGTCCACCCGGCCCTCCTGCACCAGGAGGCCGAGCCCGACGGCGGTGACCGCCTTGGAAATGCTCGCGATGCGGAAGCGGGTGAGCGGGGTAACCGGCACCTGCTGCTCGACGTCGGCCAGGCCAAAGCCCTCGCTCCAGAGCAGGCGGCCGTCGCGGATCACCGCGATCTGCGCCCCGGGGATGCGGTGCGCGGCCATGGAGTCGAGGATGGCCTGTCGGGTCTCGGCGATGGCGTCGGCCAGGCGTGGATCGGCGGTGCCCTGCGCGGTGAGGGGGGCCGCCAGGAGTGCGGCGACGAATGCAGCGGCGACTCGCATGCCAGACCTCCCAGGAGATTCACCACGGAGGCACGGAGTACCCGGAGACTCCGTGCCTTCGTGGTTCAACCCGCGACGACGATGTTGAGCAGCCGGTTGGGCACGTAGATCACCTTCTTGATCTCCTTGCCGTCGGTGAAGCGGCGGACGGTCGGGTCCGCGAGCGCGACCGCCTTCGCGTCGGCCTCGGTGGCGTTCCGGGCGACGGAGACTTTCGAGCGGGTCTTGCCACTCACCTGCACCGGCAGCTCGATCTCGTCGGCGACGGTCAGCGCCTCGTCCCACATCGGCCAGCCGGCGTCGAACACGCTGCCCGTGCCCCCCAGCCGCTCCCAGCACTCCTCGCTGAAGTGGGGCGCGAAGGGCGCCAGCATGACCACCAGGTCGCGCACCATCGCGGTGTCGCGGCAGCCGGCGTCCTTCATGTGGTTCACCAGCTCCATCAGCGCGGCGATGGCGGTGTTGTAGCGCAGCCCCTCGATGTCCTCGGCGCACTTCTTCCGCGTGGCGTGCCACCGGGTGACCAGGTCCTTGCGCAGCTCGCCCCCGGACTCCTCGGCCTCGGCAACCATCACCCACACCCGCTCCAGGAAGCGCCGCGGGCCGTTGATGCCGGCGTCGCGGAAGTCGCCCCCCTCCTGCAGCGGCCCCAGGAACATCAGGTACATCCGGAAGGTGTCGGCGCCCCACTGCGCGATGTATTCGTCGGGGATCACCACGTTCCCCCGCGACTTGGACATCTTGCTGCCGTCCTTGACGATCAGCCCGTGGGCCCGGAAGCGGGTGAACGGCTCCTCGAAGCCGATGTGGCCCAGGTCCTTGAGCACCATGGCCAGGAAGCGGCTGTACAGCAGGTGCAGCACCGCGTGCTCGTTGCCACCGATGTAGGTGGTCACCGGGCACCAGGCCCGGGTCCGCGCCGGGTCGAAGGGGCGGTCGGCGAACTCGGTGCTCGGGTAGCGCAGGTAGTACCAGGCGGAATCGAGGAAGGTGTCCGAGACGTCGGTCTCGCGCCGGGCGCGCGCGCCGCAGGCGGGGCACGGCACGAAGTACCATTCCTCGTGCCGCGCCAGGGGCGAGACGCCGCTGTCGTCGGGCCGGAAGTCCTCGATCGGCGGCAGGATCACCGGCAGGTCCCGCTCCGGCACGGCCACCGGGCCACAGGCGTCGCAGTAGATGATGGGAATCGGCGGGCCCCAGTACCGCTGGCGCGAGATGCACCAGTCGTGCAGCCGGTACTGCACCACCGCCTTCCCGAGCCCCTGCGCCGCCAGCCAGGCGGTGATCGCCTGCTTGGCCGCCTCGGCCTCCTGTCCGTCGAAGCGCCCGGAGTTGACCAGCCGGAAGCCGGCCACCTCGGTCTCGGCGGCCGCGAGCGGCGCGCCGGCGGCCTGCCCCTCGCCGGCCAGCACCCGGACGATCTCCAGCCCGAACTGGGTGGCGAAGGCGAAGTCGCGCTCGTCGTGCGCCGGCACCGCCATGATGGCGCCGGTGCCGTACTCCATCAGCACGTAGTCGGCGATCCAGACCGGGACCGGCTGGCCGGTGGCGGGATTGGTCGCGTAGGCGCCGAGGAACACGCCGGTCTTGTCCTTGTCGCCCACCTTGCGGGCGACCAGGTCCATCGCAGCGGCCCGCTGCACGTAGGCCTCGACCTCCGCCCGGCGGTCCGGGGTGGTCAGGCGCGCCACCGCCGGATGCTCCGGCGCCAGCACCATGAACGTGGCGCCAAAGAGCGTATCGGGGCGGGTGGTGAAGACCGTGATGGCCTCGGCGTCCCGGCGGCCGGACGGCTCGGCGGGGACCGTGAAGGTGATCTCCGCGCCCTCACTCCTCCCCAGCCAGTTCCGCTGGGCGGTGCGGGTGGTGTCCGACCAGTCCAGCGTGTCGAGGTTCCGGAGCAGCCGCTCGGCGTACTCGGTGATCCGGAAGAACCACTGCTCCAGGAAGCGCTGCTCGACCGGTGTCTTGCACCGCTCGCACAGCCCGTTCTCCACCTGCTCGTTGGCCAGCACGGTCTTGCAGTTGGGGCACCAGTTAACCGCGGCCTTCTTCTTGTACGCCTTCCCCGCCTTGAACAGCTGGAGGAAGATCCACTGGGTCCACTTGTAGTACGCCGGGTCGGTGGTGCTCAGGGCGTGGCGCCAGTCGAACATCCCGCCGATCCGCTCCAGCTGGCGGCGGAAGTTGGCGATGTTCCTCGGGATGAGCTCGGCGGGGTGCAGGCCCACCTTGATCGCGTAGTTCTCGCTGTGGATGCCGAAGGCGTCGTAGCCGATCGGCTCGAAGACGTCGTACCCCCGCAGCCGCTGGTAGCGGCCATACACGTCGCTGCCGGTGAAGGCGAACATGTTCCCCACGTGCAGCCCCTCGGCGGAGGGGTAGGGGAACATCATGAGGTTGTAGAAGGGCCGCTTCGGGTGATCCAGGTCGGGCTGGTTGGTGCCGCGCTCGGCCCACCGGGCGCGCCACCTGGCCTCGACCTCGTCGGGGCGGTAGCCGTCGTTCATGTCGGTCATAGGCCGGGGAATCTACGCAGAACCCGGGGAAACGCGACCACGCGGCGGCCCCCGGCCAACCATGGCCACGCGCGCCCGTCGCAGGGGCCCCGGCACGCCGTGCGCCGCCCTTGCCCCTCGCCTCCCGACCGGCCTACGTTCCACTCCCTCCACCACATCGCTCATGGCCTCACAGCGCCAGATGTTCGTCCGCCGGATGTACCTCGTCGCCACCCTGCTGGTGGTGTCGATGGGGCTGTTGTTCGCGGGCATCGTCTGGCTGGGCTACGGCCGCACCGACAGCGGGCCCGGGTTCCTCTCCGCGCTGGCGCTGGCGATGGCGGTGTACGTCGCGGCCGGCATGCTGGTGGCGACGTTCCTGGTGAGCTGGACGGTCCGCAACATCCTCCGCCCCCTCGGCAACACCGTGGTGGTCGCCAGCCGGGTGGCGCAGGGTGACCTTTCCGTGGCGGTCTCGGCCATCAGCTCCCAGGAGACGGACGGCCTCACCACCGCCGTGGCCACCATGCTCACCCAGCTCCGCACCCTGGTGAGCGCCATCCGGGGGAGCGCGCAGGAGGCGGCCTCCATGGCGCAGCAGATCTCCTCCTCCACCCAGCAGATGAGCGCCTCCACGCAGGAGGTCTCCGGTACCTGCAACGACCTCACCGACCGGGCCACCCGTCAGGCGGCGCTGGTGCGCAGTGCCGCGGAGGACGCCCACCGGATCCTCGAGATCGCGCAGACCCTGGCCGTCAGCGCCGGCGAGGCCGCGACCCGCAACGCCGCCCTGGCCCAGCTGGCGCGCGACCACCGCGACCAGCTGCAGGCGAGCTCCAGCGAACTGCGGCGGCTGGCGGAGGAGATCGCGCGGGGCGCGGAGGAAGCGGCGGCGCTGGCCACCGCGTCGGAGCAGATCGAGCAGTTCGTGACCGAGACCAAGGCCATCGCGCGGCAGACCCACATGCTGGCGCTCAACGCCGGCATCGAGGCGGCCCGCGCGGGCGAGGAGGGCAAGGGGTTCGCCGTGGTGGCGGAGGAAGTGAAGAAGCTGGCCGGCCACGCCGCGCAGGCCGCCACGCTCACCAGCGAGACGGTGCACCTGGTGCAGGAGCGGGTGGCCACCGCGCGGGAGCGGCTGCTGCGGCTGGCGCGGGGCGGCGAGGCGGCGCGCGCCACCGCGCAGCAGGCCTCCGAGGGCCTGGCCCGCGTGGCCGACGAGGCCCACCAGACGGACGAGTGGAGCCGGCAGATCAGCCAGTCCACCACCGAGGTGCGGGGCCTCGTGGAGGGCATCGCCAGCCGGATGCAGGAGGTGTCCGGCGGCACCGAGGATGTTGCCGCCGCCGCGGAGGAGATCGCGGCGAGCGCGGAACAGCTTTCGGCGAGCACGGAGCAGGTGGCGGGCTCGGCACACGCCCTGGCCGAGGGGGCGCAGGGACTGCTGACCCAGGTGGGGCGCTTCAAGGTGGAGTAGCCGCTGACCGGGGCGGTCCCCGGTCCGGCTACCGGCCCAGCCGCCGCCCCAGGGCGTCGAGCAGGCCGGCCAGGTGCTCCGACGTCATGTCGCCCTGGTGGCCGATGCGCAGCACCCGCGGATCGCTCACCGTCGCCGGGGTCACGAACCACCCCTCCTCCGCCAGCGCCGCCACGACGGTGACGGCCGCCAGCTCCGGCGGGAGTTCCAGGCAGGAGCAGGCGCTGGCCCGGCGCCCGGCCGCCGCCAGCAGCCGCACCCCCGGCTGGCCAGCGAGCCAGTCATCCACCTGGGCGGCGAGCGCCGCGTGGCGCGCCCAGCGCCGTTCCAGGGTCTCCCCATCGAGAATCCGTTCCAGCTGCCGGTCGAGTGCCCGCACCAGTGCCGCCGGGACGGGGCCCAGGGTCTGGCCCCGGCTCGCCGCGGCGTGGTGGGCGGCGACGTCGAGCTGCATCCCCCGCCCCGGCTGGGTACGGACCCGCGCGAGGAGCCGGGGGGAAGCCGCGGCGAACGCCAGCCCCGGCGGGAGGCCCAGCGGCCCCTCGGAGCTGCCGACGACGAAGTCGAGACCCCACTGGTCGGTCTCGAGCGGGGTCGCGCCGAGGGTGCCCACCGCGTCGACGTAGAGGAGTACCTCACGGCGGGCGCGCACCACGCGGGCCAGGTCCGCCAGCGGCGCCAGCGCCCCGGTGGCCAGGTCGACGTGGGAGAGCACCACGCTGTCCACCTCCGGCCCGCAGAGAAATCGGGTGAGGTGGGCGGGCTCGAGCACCTGTCCCGGGTGCACCACCACGCGGATCACTTCCTTCCCCAGCGCCTCCGCGGCGGCCGCCAGCGCATCGCTCTCGGCGCCCGCCACCACCACCAGGGCCCGGTGCTCCACCACCGCCTGCAGCCCGATCTCGCGCACCAGGGCCGCGGAGCCGGGGATCGTCAGCACCGGTTCGGCGGTCCGGAAGAGGGCGCGCAGCCGGAGCGTGGCGCGCGCCAGCACCTGGGTCAGGGCGGCCGGCGGCAACGGCGCTTCGTCCTGCAGGATGGCGCGCAGGTCCGGGTGGACGTCGGCGACGGTGGCGAGGAAGTGGCGCCCGTAGGTCACGGGCGCCGCGCGTGGCGAGGGAGGTGGGGGGCGCGGGGCATGGCGGCTCGCCCGAAGAGTAGCCTCACCCCCCGAGCCCGCGGCAGGGAGGGCGTGCGCGGCGCGCCCTCCGCCGCTTCAGCAGGCGGGCCGGGCGGCCAGGAACCAGCAGCGGGTGTAGGGGCTCCCCTTGAAGAAGGTCATGAGGAGGTTGGCCACCTTGGACTGACCGCTGGTGCTCGGGTGCATCCCATCGGTGCTCATCACGTCGGCCACGGTCCAGACCAGGCCATCGGCGCGGCCCGCGAGGCCGTCGGTCCAGAGGTACGCGCCCCAGGTGACGACCGGGACGCCGGTGAGCATGTCGCCCGCGATCGAGTCGACCGCGCCGGTTTCCCGCTGGACGATCTGGGCCTGGATCAGCCATCGCACGGCGATGCCCGTCTCGTAGGCAAACGGCTCCGGGCTCTGGTCGGTGATCGAGTAACCGGCGTAGGTGCGCGTCTCGAGGAACACCAGCTGCAGGTTGGGATACCGCTGCCGCATGGCGCGGAGCGCTTGCGCCGTCTCCCGGATCACCACGAAGGCATCGGCACCGGCATCCGGCAGGCTGTGCTGCGGGAGGTTGTGCGCCGGCTTGAGCCAGACCGCCTGCACCTGCCGCTCGCTCAGCCCCCGGGACTTGAGCCGGGTGGCGATGGTGGTGTACACCGCGTTGCCGGACGCGGTCCACTGGTTGATCGGGGCGCCACCCATCGCGCCATTGATGATCGCCAGCCGGTTCTTCTGCACGGCGGCATCGACGGTGGCGCGCCCGGTGAAACTCCACGAGGTGCAGGTGGGCCAGCTGGTGGCCGTGGCCGCCGAGCACCATTCCTTCGAGGCGTTGCTCGGCCCGGCGCTGAGCAGCACCACCTTGCCGCTGCCCCAGCCCGGATACCCGAGCCCGCTGACGTTCCGGGGGACGATGGCGCGGGCGGCCGCCCGGGCCGCGGCGTCGTGACTGGCCGGCACGGCGTTGCCACCGGGATAGAGGGTGACGGCGAACCAGTCGAGGTAGCGCTCGCCCGGCCCTGCGTCGAGCATCGGCGTGAAACCGGTGCTGGTGATGGGGGCATGGACCGCGGGGAGACCGGGGGAGGTCGGGTCGATCGGCGCGGTACACGCCGCCAGGATGGGGAGGACCAGCGTGAGGCACGCCCTGCAGGGGCGAGACATACGGCCTTCCAGGTGCCGCCGCGCGCCGCCGGGGGCGAGCGTACGCGGCGAGGCACACCCCAAAGATCAGCGGCGGCCAGGCCGGGTCAAGCGGGACGGACCTCCGTGAAGGGAGTTTCGCGGCCGCCTCACAATGAAGGGAGCTTCGCCCGCCCTTCATGGTCGGCCGCGCCGCCGGGCGCGGGTTACACGCCGAACTGACGCAGGTGGTGATCGGCGTGCCGGGCCTGCAGCACGCCCCAGGTGCTCCCGCGCAGCGGCCCGAAGGCCGGATGGTCCGGCCAGACCCCCGCGCACCCCCGCGCCGCGAACCGATCCAGGGCTCCCGCAAACGCGGCGCGTTCACCATCGAGCTCCACGGGATCGGACCCGAGCAGCCGCGCCACCAGCTCGGGCGCGGTCGGCGCCCCGCGGGGAAAGGGCAGGACGTGGATGATCAGCTGCTTGAACGGCGGCGTGTACAGGACCCACGGCACCGGCCGCCGCGCCACCGGCAGTTCCCCGGTGGCCATGCGGAGGGCATCCGTCAGGTGCGCCAGCATCCGCGGCGCGGTGAAGGTACCCCATCGGGGCGTGGCGGCGGGCGAGAGCGCGGCGACCCGGCGCACCAGCGCGGCGCGGGTCTCGGGATCCCAGAGCGTCGGCATCGGGCGACTCCGTCGGCGGTGAGGGGGAGGAGGACTACCAGGGCACGCGCTGAAGGTACACCCAGACCAGGCCGGCCCCCGCCGCGCCAAAGAGCAGCGCCGCGGCGAGGGTCGGGAGGGATCGCATGCGGATGGCCATGACGCTCCCCATCCCCAGCATGGCCAGGCCGGCCAGCGAGGCGAGCAGTGCCCCCGCGCCTCCCAGCAACCGGACCAGCCACAGGGGCGTGGTCCCGCCGGCGCCACCGCCGGCAAGCCCCAGGACGCCCAGCGGCAGCGCGGCGACGAGGAGGAACCCCAGCCACCGCCGGATCACCCGTCCCGGCAGCACGTCGTCGCTCAGCGCGGCCCGGCGCCGCGCGCCAGGCGCCCCAGCAGGTGCTTCCGCACGTCCGGCCACTCCGCGGCGAGGATGCTGTACATCACGCTGTCGCGCACCGAGCCGTCGGGGCGCATGTGGTGGTGCCGGATGACGCCGTCCTTCCGCGCGCCGAGCGCCTCGATGGCGCGCTGGGAGCGGAGGTTGAAGTTGTCGGTGCGCAGCCCGACGACCTGGCAGCCCAGCGCGTCGAACGCATGCCCCAGCAGCAGCAGCTTGCAGCCGGTGTTCACGTGGCTCCGCTGCCGGCTGGCGGCGTACCAGGTCCAGCCGATCTCCACCCGGTCCACGCGGGGGAGGATATCGTGATAGCGCGTACTGCCGACGATGGTCCCAGCGGCGAGCTCGCGCACCACCCACGGGAGCATGTGGCCCTCGCGCTGGCCCTCGAGCGCGGTGGCGATGTAGGCCGCCGTCTGCTCCGGCCGTGGCACCGAGGTGTACCAGAGCTCCCAGAGGCGGCCATCGGCCGCGGCGGCCTGGAGGCCGTCGTGGTGCGCCTCGGCGAGCGGCTCGAGCCGCACGCCGTGGCCTTCGAGGGTGACGGGGGCGAGGGTGATCAGGAGCGGACTCCGCGCGGAGGGCCGGCCCCGGGGGCCGGGCCCCCCAGGCATGGGCATGGGTGCCCGGCACACGTTACCCGCGGCGCCGGGCCGGCGGAAGTGTGGCCCCCGGACCGCGACGCCCGCCCGCGGTTCAGCCGGTGGAATCCGGCGTGGGCCCGGGCTCCTCGTCGTGCACCCAGCCCTGGCGCGGGATGCCCGTCGCGGCCGACAGCCGCCAGCGGAAGCGCAGCGGACCGCCCTTCTGTTCCTGGTCATCCGCGTCGAGTTCGATCGCCTCGACGTGTTGTCCCGACAGGCGCCGGACCACTTCACGCTGCTCCGGCGTCAGGACGATGCGCACCGGTTCTGGCTCGGACATGGACCACTCCTCGGATGCTGGTGTTGGGACCGGCAGGGCCCCGTCGGTCGGCGGAGCCGGGAGGAGAGCGTACGACGGTCGCGTAACGGATCGGTCACCGGGGCGGCGACCGAGACTCCTCGTCCGCGGGCGGCTGCAGGGTGAGGTGCAGCGCGGTCAGGGCCTGGAACAACTCGCGCACGAACACCAGCATCGCGCCCACCAGGCTGAGCAGGCTGGCGACGAACAGGAGCGCGGCCGCCAGCGCCACGTTCCAGCCCAGCAGCAGGCCGAGGAAGAGCACCGCGATCAGCACGCCGATCATCGCGACGGACGAGGCGCCGAGGGCCACGGCCAGCCGGATCAGCCGGGCGCGGTGCGCGAGGATCGCGAGCTGGGCGTCGAGGCCGGCTCGCTCCTCCGCGTGCGCCGCGCGCCGCTCCGCCGCGAGGATGCGGGTGCGGTCCACGATCCGGCCCAGTCGCGCGGTGAGGGTAAGCAGCAGCAGGCCCACGCCGGAGATCAGCACCACGGGGGCGATGGCCCCCTGGATGATGCGGAGGATGTCGGCGGGGGCAAACGGTGACAGCATGATCGGGGGCTCCCGTGCGGGCGGCGGACAGGCGGCGCGGCTGCGCCCAAAGTTAGCCGGTCCGCTGCGGCCTCGCGGCCGTCACTCCCGGCGCCGCCCCAGCGCGAACCAGGCGGCCACCACGGTGAACAGCGCCAGTGCCGCCACCACCCGCGCAAAGCCGCTGCCATGCGCCGCGAAGGGGATCCCCCCGACGTTCATCCCGAAGAGCCCCGCCACGAGGTTGATCGGCAGCGCCAGCACCGTCACCACGGTCAGCACGAACAGCGTCCGGCTGGTCTCCTCTCCGACCAGGGCGCCCAGTTCCTCTTGCAGCAACTTGACCCGCTCCACCAGGGTGCCGGCGTCCGCCACCGCCACCGAGAACTCCTCGGCGGACTCCCGCAGGTCCTGCACGTCCTCGCCTCCGATCCAGCCGGGCGGCCGGCTCAGCAGGCGGAACAGCGAGGCCGGCTCGGGCGCCAGCAGGCGCTGCAGCCGCACCAGGGTGCGGCGGAGCGTCCCGAGCTCCCGCCGGCTGGTGGCCACCCGGTCGGCCAGCAGCTTGTCCTCGATCGCGTCCACCTTGACCGTGGTGGCGCGGACGATGTCGGCGAGCACGTTGGCCTGGTGGTGCAGCAGCTGGGCCAGCATCTCCGCGGGAGACCGGAACGGCGCCCCACCCCGCACCGCGTTCCGGAGCAGGTCCACCGAACGCACGGGGCGGAGCCGCGCGGTCACCAGCAGCCGCGGCTCCAGGCAGAGGTGGACCGTCGAGACGCTTTCGGGGTCGAAGGTGAAGTCGAACAGCACGTCGTGGATCACCGCGACCAGCGCGTCCCCGTCCTGCTCCAGGCGAGTGGAACTGGTCGGCGCCGTGATGGCCTGGTAGAACGCCTCCGGCAGCGACAGGTGCCGCCGCATCCAGCGTTCCGAGGCGGCATTGGAGAGGGAGAAGTGAAGCCAGAAGAAGCGTTCCGGGGGTCCGGTGGCCGGATCGAGGAGCGCCGCAAGCTGCTCGGCGTCCACCATGGCCGCGCCCTGGCCCGCGCCGAACTGGTAGGCGCATACCAGACCGTGCTTGTCGGAACCGTAGCTGGTTTCGGGAACGTCCACGCGCGCCCCTGGTGGAGCACCGGCAGCGGAAGTGGGCAGGCGTGCGCCGGAGGGCCGTCCTGCAGCCACCCGGCGCGGCAAGGGACCCGACGGACGACAGGGGCCTGGCGGGCCCCTGAGGATCAGGCCGAGTGCAGCAGCGCGAGCGAGCGCCGGTGCGCCGGGCCGCGCTGGACGTGCCGGTCTTCCCGGCGGGTCCGCAGGCCGACCCAGCTTCCCGTGCGCGGTCCGCTGCCGCGGAACTCGAAGTGCGCGGGGTGCAGCACCCGCTCCGTGAAGCGGACCGCGGCGCCGTCATGGACGATGCGCGCGGCCGTCAGCTGGCCGGCCAGCGCGGCGGCGGTGTACCACCGCCCGGGCGTGACCATTGGGTAGGCAGTCGCGTAGGCGGGCTTCAGCTGGGCTTCGCGGAGCATGCTCCACTCCTGAGGGAAGGGAGGAAACGCACCGAAGGGTAGCCGCGCGGCGGGCAACGCGGCGTGAGGTATGTGTGAAGCTACGATTCGATTGGGGGGTGGTCAGGTCCCGGATGTAACGGTCAGGTCAAGAGGGGCGGTACAGGTTGGTTGGTCCAGCCCTGAACATCAGAAATCGAACCCCCGCGCCATGGCGGTGGCCACGAAGACCAGCACCACGATCAGCGCCACCTGCACCCGCCCGGTGGTGGCCCACTGGGCCGCCTTGCGGGTGTCCAGCGGGGTGCCGCGCTTGAGCGCGATGCGCCACAGCGTGAGGCCCACCATCGGGCCCAGCTCGAGCAGGAACACCAGGGTGAAGAGCCCGAGCTTGAGCCAGAAGATCCGGCCGCCGAAGTAGTAGTCCACCGGCTTCTCCAGGCCGAGCAGCAGCCGTGGCAGGCCGGTGCCGAGCCACAGGAGCGCCGCCACCCCCCACCAGGCGTCGGCCCGGAGCGCGCGGCGGACGCACGCGGGATCCGGGGCGCCGGCGAGCGCCCGCGAGCGGACCCAGATGGCGCCCAGCCCGATCCCGAGCCCGAGCAGGTGCAGCGAGGCGAGCAGCCAGCGGAGCAGCATCAGGCGAGCGCCGTGCCGGGGATGGAGACGCCGTGCCGCCGCAGCACCGGCAGCAGGGCCGGCGCCACCCGCATGGTGGTGATGCCCGCTAGGTCGATGTCATGCCACCGGCCCCACAGGAACGAGCGCTCCGCCTCGTAGCGCACCCGGTTCCACGGCACCAGCACGGGGGGGCGGCCCAGCCGGAAGAGGCGCATGGGGGTGAGGTAGAGCCCCTTCGGGGTGGCCACGAGCGTGGTCACGCGGTTCTCGTTCACCCGGCGGAACCCGTACACCATGCCCCGCAGCCGCTCCCCCTGCGGCTCCTCGCCGCCCGGGTACTCCGCGGCGAGCGCCGGCCAGCCGGTGAGGTGCGCCAGCAGCGACGTGACCGCGACCCAGAAGCCGGCGAAGAGCAGCAGCGCCAGCGGCACCGCCACCACCGGCGCGAGCTGTTCGGGGCTCACTTGCGCCGCACCGAGGCCCCCTTGGGCCAGTAGGCAAAGGTCGGCTCGGAGCAGGTGCCCTCGAGGTCGGCCACCCGGTCCCGCAGGAACGCCTGCGCGTCGGCCACGCCGGCGTTGTAGGCCGACGGGCCGATCTCCTTGAGGAAGAACTCCAGCAGCGCGATCGCCTGCAGGTCGCTGGCCTCGAGCTCGAGGCCTTCCCGGCAGAAGCGCCGGATCGAGGTGAGCGCCTGCTTCCGATCGTCGTGGGACAGCGTCACGGCCATCTGGGTCTCCGTGGCGACACGGTTACGCGGTGGGTGCGCCGGGGAGCCGGCCCCCGTCGGCATGCCGCGCCAGCAGCCGCTCGGTGAAGTCGAGGCGCTCATGCACCTCGGCCAGTTCCTGGCGGAGCGCATCGACCTCGCCCCGCAACTCGTCGATCGCGGCGCCGTCGCCCCCGTCGCCGGCCCGCAGCTTGAGCTCCTCGATGCGGAGCCGCTGCACCTTCTGCATGCCGTTGAACCCGATCACCAGCAGGGGGATCGCCAGCGCGAAGAGCGGGATCAGGATGCCCATGGGAACCTCCCTGGACCGCGGGGTCAGTCGCCCGCGGGGTCGGCGAGCGAGGCGAGGTCCGCCTGGTCGGTGAAGGCGAGCGACTCGGAGTTGACGCAGTGCCGCTGGCCGGTGGGCCAGGGGCCGTCCGCGAAGACGTGGCCCAGGTGCGCGCCGCAGCGGGCACAGAGGATCTCGGTGCGGACCATGCCGTGGCTCCGGTCGGTGTGCTCGCGCACGTTCTCCGGCGCCACCGGCTGGAAGAAGCTGGGCCACCCCGTGCCCGACTCGAACTTGGCGTCGGCGCCGAACAGCGGCAGCCGGCAGCAGACACAGCTGTAGGTGCCGGCGCGGTGGTTGTCGAGCAGCGTGCCGCAGAAGGGGCGCTCGGTGCCCTTCCCGCGCGCCACCTGGAACTGCGCGGGGGTGAGCTGCGCCCGCCATTCGGCGTCGGTCTTCACCACCGGCGCCAGCTCCACCGGCCCGACCAGCTCGCCCTTCCGGTTGTACACCCGTAGCCGCACCCGGCCTCCCGATCGGTGATGCCCAACGATGCCGCGGCCAGGCGGCGGGGACAAGGCGCCTCCGCGGCTCAGCCGGCGATGCGCGCCCGCGCCTCGAGCGCCGCCACCCGCTCCTCCAGCAGCTCCCACAGCGGCTGCGGGGCGCGACCCCGGAAGGCGTCGGACAGCGACCGGTAGTACCAGAGCGTCCCCTCGCGCCCGCCGGCGAAGCGGGCCCACACCGCCTCGCCCAGCTGGGTGTAGTCGCGGAGGATCGCGCCCACGTTGTGCACCTTGTCGGCGATCGACACCAGCAGCGCCGGGGCCGGCTTGTGGGGAATGGAGGCAAGATAGGCCTCCTTCCGCTGCCGCCACGGCGGCTTGGGGGTGACCTCCGCGTCGGTGCAGGCCGCGACGATGTCGGCCACGCCATCGCCGAAGCGGGCCCGGATCCGGTCGAGCATCGGGCGGCCGCCCTGGTCCTCGACCGCATCGTGCAGCAGCGCCGCGATGGCGGCATCCTCGTCGCCGCCGGCCTCGAGCACCAGCGCCGAGACCGAGAGCAGGTGCGCGATGTACGGGACGGCGGTGCCCTTGCGGAGCTGGCTGCCGTGGAGTTCGCTCGCAAAGGCGAGCGCGGCCGAATACCTGGGTCCCACCGCCACCTCCCTCAGCGCGCCATGAACACGTCGACCAGCTCGCCCCGGATCCCGGTGGTCTCCCGGGTGCCGCGCCGGGTGAGCTGGGCCAGCCCGAACTCCTCCTCGTCCTCGTCGTAGAAGACGATGGTGCCCTCCGGCTCCTGCGCCACCACCCAGTATTCCCGCACCTCCGGCTCGCCGGAGGTGATGAGGATCGACGCGTCGCGCAGCTCGAACTCGGCCTGTTCCGGCGGCACCAGCGCCCGGCGCAGCGCCGCCAGCTCCGCGCGCGCCCGCTGGGTCGACCAGCGCATCCCGAGCGACCGCGACGCCGCCGGGTCGTCGTGGGCCGCGAGATCGGCCGCCACCACCGCCGCCACCTGGTCGTCGGTCATCCGGCGTGCCGGGGCTGCGACAGTCCATCCCACTCCGCCGAGCCCGGCTCGGCCCGCAGCCAGCGGACCGCGGCCTCCTCATCCACGAACACCGACGCCGTCAGGCCGCGATTGACCACGACGTTCTCCCAGAACTGGCCGTCGGGCAACGCGCCGGGCGCGCAGACCACGGCCACCCGCCCCACCCTCGGCGCCTGCGCGGCGATGAACTCCGCCGCCCGGAAGGTGTCCATGGTGCCCAGACGGTACTCGAGCTCCTGCTCCAGGCAGAGCACCCGGGTCACCCCGTGCTCCACGCACGCCGCGATGACCGCGAGCCCGTATCGTTCCACCTCGGCCAGGCTCCCGTCGAACCCGGAGGCCTGGACCACGAGGGTATCCCCCTCGACCTGCATGGTGTGGCGGATGGCCACGCGGTGTCCCTTCGATCGGCTGGCGGCGCGAGGGCGGTCCCGGCGGCGCCTGGTGGTGAGGGACCGGGAAGTTACCGTGCGGCGGGGCGGGGGTCTACTCAGGAGCCACCCAGCTCCGCGGCCAGCGCCGCGAGCAGGGCATCCACATCGGCGGCGGTGTTGAAGAGGTGGGTGGAGATGCGCTGGCCGTTGAACCAGCCGCCGGGCACCACCTTCACCATCACCTGGTGACGCTGCAGCAGCGCCTGGGAGAGGCGGTGGGCCTCGACCTCGGGCGGCAGCCGGTAGCTCAGCAGCGGCGCGGCCTGCGCTCCCTCCGGCGCCCCCACGACCGTGACGCGCGGCAGCCGTGCGAGGCCGGCGCGCACCCGCTCGCGCAGCGCCAGGTTGTGCGCCTCGATCGCCGGGAGGCCGATCGCGTCGAGGTAGTCCATCGCCACGCCGAGTCCCAGCACGCTCGGCAGGCTGGTGACCCCGCTCGAGGCGCTGTAGGCGGCGCGCCCGCCCTGCAGCTGGATCGGGTCCACCCGGCTTCCCAGCTCGGCGCTCAGGTAGAGCAGGCCGGTGCCCTTGGGGCCGAGCATCCACTTGTGGCCGCTGGTGGCGTAGGCATGGCAGCCGAGGGCCTTCACGTCCACCGCGAGGCCGCCGGCGGCCTGCGCGCCATCCACCACCGCCAGGCAGCCCCGGTCCCGCGCCAGGAGGGAGAGCTCCCGCACCGGCATCCGGAGCCCCGTGGACGAGAGCAGATGCGAAAACGACAGCACCCGGGTGCGCGGGGTGATCCGCTCCGCGAAGCGGGCCACGAGGACGGTGGGATCGTGCTCCTCCGGCGCGATCGGGACCACGTCGATGCCCACACCGGCGGTACGTGCCAGGTAGTCCCAGCCGGACCGGCCCCCCGGGTGCTCCTGGTCGGTGGTGAGCACCCGGTCGCCGGCGCCGAGGCGGAGCCCCTGCGCCACCTGGTTCATCCCGTCGGTGGTGCAGCGGGTGAGCACGAGTTCATCGGTGGCGCAGCCCAGGAAGGTGGCGGCGCGGGCGCGGACGGCGTCCATCGCCTGTTCCTGCGCGCCGTAGCCCACGGCGGTCGGGTTGCGTTCGAGGTCGCGCCAGAAGGCCACCGCCTGCTCCAGGACCGGCCGTGGCGTGGGCCCGAGCGAGCCGGTCTGCAGGTAGTGCAGCCCGGGATCGAACAGGAAGTCGGCCGGATCGGGCGCGAGGCCGCGCGGCGGGAGCGGACGCCCGGGGGGCAGGGGAAGCACCCCGCCCACCGCGGCACCCGTGAGCGCCTGCAGGAAGGCGCGGCGTGAGGCGCTCACGGCATCGAGATCCATGGCGGGGGGACGGGGCGGCCGCGCGGCGGGCCGGGTGACTAGGCCTCCCCGGCCATGAGCTTCGCCGCGTACTCCTCCATGGTGATGGTGCCGCCCGCCCGCACGGTCTTGCCCGCATCCCGGGGCGGGAGCGCCTCCTGCACCAGGTCGATCCGCTTCCAGGTGGCGTATGGGGTCTCGCAGCCCGTCCGGGGCACGTAGGGCGAGGCGGCCACCCGCGAGTGTCGGTGCACGTACCGCGAACAGTTCACGAACATCGCGTCGATCGCCACCCGCACGATGAGGTCGGCGCCGGGATACGCCGCCAGCAGCGGGTCCTCGGCCTGTACCGTGGCCGTGCCCTGCACCCGCAGGCGGTGCGGGGTGTCGAAGGCGATGAACAAGAGGCCCACCTTGCCAGTCGCGGCGATGTTCCCGGCCGAGAGGTACATCCCGTTGCCGTCGTAGACCGGAAAGGCCAGCGTCCGCAGGTCCACCACCCGCACGAAGCCGGGGTCGCCACCCTTGTAGGAGCAGGTCGGCTGACCGGCCGCGTCCACGGTAGACAGGAAGAACATGTCCCGTGACTCGATGAACGCCCGTTCGTCCTCCTGAACCTCGGCGTGCACGATGGCCTGGGTCATGAGGTCGGCCAGCTTCGTGGCGCCGAAGCGGTCCTGCAGGGCGCGCTGCGCGGGAGAGTAGAAGGAGGTCATGCTCGTCCTGACGCGAGAGGGGTGGCGGATCCGGCGTGGGGCCAGCGCAGGCGACAAACTACTGTGGCGTCGCGGGCCGGGCCAGCGATGCTAGGGCATGCCGTCGGGGCGCACCGGCGCCGACGAGGCCGTCTGGGGGAGGAGGCCCCGCAGGCGGACGGTGGGGTCGCCCATCACCCCGGCACCCGCCACGCCGCGATGAGCTCGTCGGTGGCCGGCCGGGTCTTGATCATTCGCTCGCGGGTGATGGCCACGGTGCCGGGCTTCGCCCCCCTGGGCTTGGAGACGTGGCGGGCCTCGGTGCAGCTGACCGCCACGGTCCCCGCCGCGCGCGCCTTGCTGTGGTAGGCGGCCACCGAGGCCGCCAGCTCCACGGCCCCCTTCTCCGGCTCCCGGCCCTCCGGCACCTGGAGCACCACGTGACTTCCCGGCAGGCCATGGATGTGGAACCACAGGTCGCGGGGCCGCGCAAAGCGGAGGCTCAGCTCCTCGTTGGCCGCGTCGGTCTTGCCGGCGAAGACCCG